>Ga0081473_128039_pt1 | contig 36928 bp, 33 predicted proteins | sample CisSprmetagenome_FD_70977 | JGI IMG/M metagenome (GOLD analysis project Ga0081473, IMG submission 70977) | Hypoxic/sulfidic aquatic microbial communities from Cistern Spring, Yellowstone National Park, USA v2 (version 2) | ecosystem: Environmental > Aquatic > Thermal springs > Hot (42-90C) >...
TAGGCTCTCTCATAGTAGCGTTTTTAGGTATAGGCATAGCGTACGGAGTATACTCAAGGGGTCTTATAGACCACAAGAGAGCCTACAGTCTTTTAAAGCCCATAGCAGACACCTTCAGGGAGCAGTTTTACACAGAGAGGCTCTACCATAAGGTGTTTGCCAAAGGCTATCTGATGGTGTCTAAAGGGTTGTATTATGTAGGAGATAGGCTTACCGTAGATGGTTTTATAAACCTTCTGAGCTTTTTATACTTCAAAGTAGTCAGGTTTTTGTGGATGAAGTTGGACATCATGGTGGTAGACTTACTTATAAATGGTGTGGCAAAGTTTTCCTTCAAAACAGGAAAACGCATAAGAAGTTTGCAAACAGGCCTTTTGAACAACTATGTTCTGTTTTTGCTCATTGGTATAATCTTCATACTTGGTGTTATAACCTACTCCCTGAGGTGAAGTCATGGAAAAGCTTGGGGCACAGTTTCCGCTCATATCCGTGAGTATGATTATACCTATTTTAGGAAGCCTTTTTGTCCTTTTACTTCCCGAAAGGTTCACCAAAGGGGTAAGTTTTCTGTCAACAGGAATAAGCTTCTTTGTAGCCGTATGTTCTCTGATGTTTTTTGATTTCTCAAAAGGTGAAAGGGTGCAATTTTACGAACAGTATCCCATCATTCCTGAGTTAGGAATAAATCTCTCCTTAGGGCTTGATGGACTTTCCATGCTTATGTACCTTCTTACTGCGCTCGTTTCTTTCGTTGCTGTGCTTTGGTCTGTAAGGGATAGGCAGATAGACCACAGGATAAAAGAGTACTTTTTATGTTTTTTGCTTACTGAAACCTTCCTTATAGGTGTGTTTTCAAGCTGGGACCTTATAGTTTTTTATGTTTTTTATGAGCTTACATTAGTACCTATGCTTTTTGTGATAGGTATATGGGGCTATAAGCTCAGGTTGTATTCTGCTTACAAGTTCTTTATATACATATTTATTTCTTCGTTGTTTTTGCTTTTGGGCATAGTTAGCCTTGCGGTGCAACATTACAAGCTTTTTGGTCGTTTTTCCTTTAGTTATTTTGACCTTATGAACAACGACTACTCCCTTTGGTTGGGTGTATTTCTGTTTATGCTCTTTTTCGTAGCCTTTGCGGTGAAAACACCCATAGTACCCTTCCATACTTGGCTTCCAGATGCTCACGGAGAAGCTCCTACCGCTGGTTCAGTGGTGCTTGCAGCGATACTTTTAAAGATGGGAACTTATGCCCTTTTCAGGTTCAATATAGGGCTATTTCCAAAAGTAGTAGTTTTCTTAATGCCACTGCTAGTTCTGTGGGGTATATTCTCTATAGTAATGGCCTCTTGGTTTACCATAAGTCAGAATAATCTCAAAAGGTTTGTAGCTTACTCCTCAGTAAGCCATATGGGTTTTGTGGTTACAGGTATGTTTTTATTGAATCTGGAGGGGTTTAGGGCAAGCATAGTGGAGATGTTTGCACACGGACTTACATCCGCTTCTCTCTTTATGATTGCAGGATTTATATACAACAGGCTTCACAGCTTTAACATGGATGCGCTTAAGGGAAGTGCCAAGTTCATGCCTGCCTTTGCTATAATCACTGTCATAACCGCTTATTCTTCTATGGGTCTTCCGGGTGGCTCTTCCTTTTGGGGTAAGTTCCTCACTGTGCTTTCCGCAAGAGAGTACACAACGCAGTTGGCTCTTTTGGTTATTGCGGGCGCTTTCTTCAGCGCAGTTTATGTGCTCTACTTCATGAAAGTCCTCTTTTTGGATGCTAAAGAAGAGAGCAGATTGGTACATTTTACGGACATAAGAGGTTTTAAGTTATCTGCCTTTTTACTTCTTCTCATCCCCATGTTTATGGTAGGATTATTACCCTCTCTGTTTTTCAACATCTTTGATATGTCTGCAAGAAAGCTCTTACTTTCTGTAATGCACAAATTGATAGGAGGATAGGAGACGAATGGAACTTAAGGACTTGATAGGTAGCATAGAACTTCCAAAGATCACACTGATGTTGCCAGAACTTATAGTACTTATAACGGGCTTTTTGCTCTTCACCATTGATCTTGTCAGCAAGAAAGCTAACCATAAGCTATACATAGGGATAAGCTTGGTAGGTTATTTTATCGCCGTGCTTTACATAGCCTTAAACCCTTACTTGTTAGGAAGTACCTTCTATGGTCTTTATGTAAGGGACTACTTCTCTTCCTTTCTGCAGTTTTTTATGATACTTTTGACTATATTTGTCCTTGCTTTCACTTACCGCTACTATAGACAAAAACTTTCACTCTACAGGGAGTTTTATTACATACTCTCCTTTGCCTTAGTGAGTGCCATGTTTTTAGCATCTTCCTATAACTTGATCACTCTCTATGTAGCCTTAGAAGGTGTTTCCATATCTTTTTACATACTTACCGCTCTTTTGAGGGGTGATTTCAATGCAAAAGAAGGAGCTTTTAAGTATCTCATATTAGGTGGTTTAAGTGTGGCTTTGGCTTCGTATGGTGCAGCTTTTATGTACATCTATGCAGGATCTCTTGACCTTCAAAAGATACTCACCTATTCTGGACAGAACAAGGACCTTCTGATACTTGGACTGGTCTTTTTCCTTATAGGATTTGCCATAAAGATAGGTGCTGTCCCTTTCCACTTTTGGCTTCCCGACGCCTACCAGGGTGCACCTACGCCTATAACAGCCTACATGGCTTCTGTAGGAAAGCTCGCATTTTTTGCCCCCGTTGTGAGGATAATGCCCTTAATTCAAGAACACTTCTCTTACGCGTGGGTGATAACTGTGGGAATTATATCTGCCACCACCATGCTTTACGGAAACTTAGTCGCTCTTGTACAAAAGGATGTGAAAAGGCTTCTTGCTTACTCCTCCATAGCTCATTCGGGATACATACTTGCAGGTATATCCGTTGCGAAAGCCATAGGCTTAAAAGCGGTTCTTTACTTCCTGATAGCCTATGCTCTTATGGGTGCTGGTTCCTTCCTCCTTTTGGCACTCTTAGAGAGACATCCTCAGTGGCAAAACAAAATGGAGGAGTTTTCAGGACTACGCTTTAGTATGCCATGGATAGCAGTATCCTTTATGATATTCATGTTCTCTCTTTTGGGTGTGCCCCCTTCAGTAGGTTTTGTGGGAAAGGCTCTGGTATTTACCGCTTTGTCCTTCGACAGACTTTGGTGGTTAGCATTTATTATGATACTCGCCACAGGTATATCCACAGGCTATTATGTTAGGTTAGTGGTTCTTACTTTTATGAAGGACAGCAGTAGGTCTATCAAAGTAGAGAGTTCCCTTGCAGAAAAAGTGGTGCTCTTTGTGCTGACCCTTTCCCTTGTCATTTTGGGTGCTGTGCCTATAATAATATGGAACTTTGCCAGTCAGTCTGCAGACATACTTTTCAAGAGGTAGTGGTATGGATTACATGGGGCTTTTAATATTTTTAGGTGTGATGGTGGTGCTTTCTTTGCTTCTCATATCCTTGAACTCTCTGCTTGGTCCCAAAACCCCAGAAAGTATGGAAGATTACCCTTACGAGTGTGGGGTTCCTCTTTATGACATCAGCGCTCAGTCTACCTTTCACCAAGGTTATTACCTCCTTGGACTTTTGCTACTCCTTTTTGACATAGAGGCTGCCTTTCTGTTTCCCTGGACAGTAGTTTACAAGCACCTGGGAATCTTCGGTTTTATTGAAATGTTTCTTTTTGTACTAATACTTACCTACGGACTTTTGTATGCTTGGAGAAAAGGTGCCTTAGATTGGCAGTTTGAAGAAGAGGAGTATATTGATTAGACAAATGAAAAGCCCTCAGGCTCTAAACAAAAGGCTCTTTGAAGAGGAAAATCTCAAGGATTTGGTCATAAAAGACAGCGGGGAAGTGCTTTTTTACAGTGTAGAAGATATAAAAAACAAAGTGATCCAAGGAGACGCCTTTAAGGTGCTTAAAAAAATCCCACACGAATCCTTTGACATGGTTTTTATGGACCCTCCCTACTTTCTACAGCTAAGTAAAAAGGAGTTAAAACGCTGGAATGTAAAGACAACAGTTAATGGTGTTTTGGACGAGTGGGATAAGTTCTCTTCCTTTGAAGAATACGATCGTTTTATTGAAAACCTACTCCTTGAAGTCAAAAGGGTAATGAAGCCCAATGCTACCCTATGGGTCATAGGAACTTACCACAACATCTTCAGAGTGGGCAAAATCATGCAAGATTTGGGCTTTTGGATTTTGAACGATGTTATCTGGGTAAAAACAAACCCTATGCCCAACTGGTTGGGGGTGAGATTTACCAATGCTACCGAGACCCTTATCTGGGCTGTCAAGGACAAAAGCATCAAAAAATACACCTTTAATAGAGAATACGCCAAAAGCTTTGGTATAGGAAAAGTTGGTGCCAACGTTTGGGTTTTGCCTATATGCGGGAAAAGTGAAAGATTGCTTGACGAGAAGGGGCAAAAGCTTCACTCCACCCAAAAGCCTGTTGAGCTTTTAAAGAGGGTTATCTTGACTTCCACAAAGGAAGGAGACCTAATCTTAGACCCTATGGCGGGCACAGGAACTACGGGATACGTGGCAAAGGCACTGGGGAGAGATTTCGTGATGATAGAGGTCAATCCAAAATATGTGCAAGGGATAGAAGAGAGGTTTAAAAAGCCTTTAAGGATAATGGACGAGGACGTTATAAACAAGGGTCTTATACAGAACTATATGAAGCTTGAGGAAGATTGATGGATTATCAGGAATTTGCCCAAGTGCTAAACAGACATATCTTTTATGGCAACAAAAGAGAACTTCTGGGCAGATTGGCAAGCAATCCAGAGAGGTTTATAGGTTTATTTAGACCATCAAAGCCTTCTACCAAGATTTTACAGCATTTACTCCAATCTTACGAAATTCGCATGGGCGACGCCCTTGAGGAAATAATACAGCTGGTTATTCAAGGTCAAGGATACATTCTGCTTGATAAAAACATACAGGGTGAGAACAATGAGCTCCTGAGGTTAGACCAATACTTTACTGATGGGAAAAAGTATTACTTTATTGAACAAAAGATAAGAGATGACCACGATTCTACCAAGAAGAGAGGGCAAATGCAAAACTTTGAGAAAAAGCTTAAAGCTTTATATCGGAAGCATGGCAGTAATTTTGTGGGGATTATGTATTTCATTGACCCTGATTTCTCAAAAAATAAAAACTATTACCAAGAAAAAATACATACACTTAGAGGCGGATATGAACAAGTTGAGCTTCATTTGTTCTACGGCAAGCAACTGTTTGAATATCTTGGAATTGCCAATTTTTGGGACAAAATGCTCGGTTGGTTAAAAAAATGGAAAGAAGATTTACCGGAAATACCAGAGACCAACTTTGATGCAAATCCTTATGAAAGTCTTAGGGAGATTAAAGATATAAACGCAAGCATTTGGCAGAAGATAATAAGCAATGACAAATTATGGGAAGAGGGTATAATTAAAGCATTATTCAGGACAGGTGATACCTTAAAGCTTATTCAGGAGGAATTTGGCAAGATGGAAGGCAATTTATATAAACAACTGGCACACGATCTAAAGGAAAAGCTTGTAAAATATTACAGAGGTTAAACCATGCCCTGGGCTAAGGAAGAAGACTTTTTAGAACTTAAAAAGAGGTTTCCCGACCTGCAGGTAGAAGTGAAACCTACTATAACTAACCTTCATATAAGTAAAGACAACCTAATAGAACTGCTAAAGAACCTTAAAGAGCTGGGTTTTAAGCTTTTTGTGGATCACTCTGTTATAGACTTTCCCGATAAAAAACCCAGGTTTCAAGCCTTTTACATACTCTACAATGTGGATGAGAGAAAAAGAGTGGTGGTAAAAACTTGGACAGATGGAACCCTTCCCAGCATAGAAAAACTTTGGTTTGCGGGTAAGTGGGCGGAAAGAGAATGTTATGATATGTTCGGTATACATTACGAAGGGCACGAAAACTTGGTGCGCGCCTTTATGTGGGAAACCTATCAGTACCATCCCCTGCGTAAGGACTTTCCTTTAGAGGGTTATGCCAATGTGGACCTTCCTTCCCTTAATGAGGTGCTTTACGGCGATAAGCTTACTGGCACTATGAACTACAACAGGATGCACACTGCTGTGCCTACGCTTGAGGATCTTGAAATAACAGAAAAGAAAAGACTAAAAAAGAAAGCTCAGATAGTGCTAAACTGGGGACCTTTGCATCCGGGAACCCACGGTACCATGTGGTTTTTGTTTGACTTGGAGGGGGAAAGAGTAGTTCAGTGCGATGTGATCCTTGGACAGCTACACAGAGGTGTGGAAAAACTTGCAGAAAACCAGATGTATAACCAGTTTCTCGTCTATACGGACCGGATGGATTACATATCCGCTCTTTGTTCCAATCAAGCGTGGGTAGTGGCTGTAGAAAGGCTTTTGGGTATAGAGGACCTAGTGCCGGAGAAAGCAAAGTACATACGCACCATGATGTCAGAGCTTCAAAGGATAAACTCTCACCTTCTTTGGCTTGGCACTTATGCTTTAGACCTTGGAGCTTTGACCATATTTCTTTATGCCTTTAAAGAGAGGGAAAAACTAATGGACATTATAGAAGGTATTACGGGTGCAAGGCTCACAATAAGCTACCCAAGGGTGGGGGGTGTGAGGATGGACCTACCTGAAGGGGCTTTGGAAGTGATAAAAGCTTTCATAAAAAGATTTCCTAAGGAACTCAAAGACTGGGAGAACATACTTACCAGAAACAGAATATGGCTAAGGAGGAATGTGGATGTAGGTATAATTAGTAAAGAGGATGTGTACTTCTACGGTCTTACTGGTCCTGTGGCAAGAGGCTCGGGTGTAGTGTATGACATAAGAAAGCTTGAGCCCTACGATGCGTACCCTCATGTAGACTTTGATGTGCCGGTAGGTGAAAAGGGAGATGTGTATGACAGATATTTGGTGCGCCTTGAGGAGATGAGGCAGAGCGTAAGGATCATAGAGCAGTGCGTTGCTGTTTTGGAAAAAATGCCTTCCTCTGCGCCCTACTTTGCAGAATCTCCAGACCCAAAGAAGATAAAACTCTCCATTGACGGAATAGGACTAAAAGTGCCGGAAGGTGAGACCTACTCTTCAGGAGAAAACCCCAGAGGTGAACTTGGGTTTTTCATATACTCAACGGGTGGAGTAAAGCCCTACAGGGTCAAGATAAAGCCCGGAAGCATGTATAATCTTTGCATTTACCCCAAGCTTATGCAAGATAGAGTCATAGCGGACGCAGTTGCCATACTGGCAAGCTTAGACCCTGTCGTAGGAGAGATAGACAGATAATGTGGAGGTGCAAATGGAGAGCTTGCTTGCAGCTTTGATGGTGATAGGTATAAAAATACTGGTTATTCTTCTTATAGTTCTGGGTATAGGTGCTTATCTTACTTTGGTGGAAAGGAAGGTAGCTGCCCACATCCAAAGAAGACCAGGACCTATGGTGGTAGGCTGGCATGGTCTTTTACAACCCTTAGCGGACGGTCTCAAACTTTTGACCAAGGAGGACCTTTTCCCCAGGTATGGGAACAAGCTCCTTTACAACTTGGCTATAGTGATGGCTCTTGTTCCCGCATCTTTGGTTTTTGCTCTTGTGCCTTTTGGTCCAGAATTTGAAGTGCTTGGCATAAAGGTAAAACCCATATTGACGGATGTGAATGTAGGTCTTTTGCTCTTTTTTGCTCTTGGCTCTTTGGCTGTATACGCAATAGCCTTAGCAGGATGGGCATCCAACTCCAAGTATGCCCTTATAGGCTCTATGAGAAAGGCGGGTATAGTGATCTCTTACGAGGTTGTGATCACTTTTGCCCTCATGGGACCTATAATATTGGCTCAGACACTTTCCACTTACGGCATAGTTCAACAACAGATAGAACAGAAACTCTGGTATCTATGGCTACAACCTATAGCCTTTGTGGTTTATATGTTTGCCATGCTTGCAGAGACTGGCAGAGTTCCTTTTGATATACAAGAAGCAGAGGCAGAACTGGTCACTGGCTTTACCGTAGAGTACGGTGGTATGAAGTTTGGACTTTTCCCCCTTGTAGAATGGTATGTAGAGACGCTATCCCTATCAGCCATAGCGGTGGTGGTTTTTTTAGGTGGGTGGTCTCCCATAAACATACCCTTTTTAGGCTTTATAGACCCGCTCTTTTTCTTGGGTCCCTTGTCTCCCTTCGTGTGGTTTGTGCTCAAAGTATCTTTGCTCTTTCTGTTTGTGCTTTGGCTTCATTGGACACTTCCAAGATACAGAATAGACCAGATTACATCAACAGCTTGGAAAGTTATGCTACCATTGACTCTCGTAAATCTGGTCTTTACCGCAATTATTGCTCCTATAGTGTGGCGCTAAGATGAGGATAGTTATAGTAGGGAACGGACCAGCATCCGCAAGCGCTGTAGAAGCCTTCAGACAGGTGGACAAAGATTCTGACATTATAGTGCTCTCTGATGAGGAGTATCCCACATACGCTCCTAACTGTATGGAAAATGTAATAAGAGGAGATATATCCCAAGATGCGCTATTTTATAAAGGGGGATATGCCTTCTACGAGAAGCACAAAGTGGACTTTAGACCCAAAAAAGAAGCACTAAGCATAGACAACAAAAGAAAGGTGGTTATAGTAAAGGGAGGAGAAGAGATCCCTTACGATAAATGCCTTTTGGCGGCTGGGGCTAACAGCTTTGTGCCACCTATACCAGGGAAAGACCTTGGCGGAGTAACTACTGCAAAAAACTTAGATGACGCAAAGAGGATAAGGGAATGGATACTTTCTGGAAAGGTAAAGAGGGCAGTCATAGTAGGAGCTGGACCCATAGGAGTGGAGGATGCGGAAACCTTAAGGCATATGGGAATCAAGGTACATGTTGTGGAGTTTTTTGATAGAGTACTTCCCCGTATGTTAGATAAGGCTATGTCTGACAAATACATGAAAGCTTTGCAAGAGGAAGGAATAAACTTTTACCTGAACCATCAGGTGGTGGCTATTCACGGAGAAGACGGCTGGGTAGAAGCTGTGGAGATAAAACACTTGGGTTCTGACAAAAGCAGGTTTATAGAAACGGACATGGTGATCCTATCTACGGGAGTAAGGCCAAGAACCTACCTTTTACAGGATACGGACATAAAGCTCCACATAGATGAAAACAAAAACAGGGTTGTAGGTGGTGTGCTTGTAAACGAGTATCAGCAAACTTCAGACCCTGATGTGTACGCTGCAGGAGACATATGCTCTGGGATGGATGCGTGGGGTAATTATAGGTGGATAGCTCTGTTTCCTACCGCTCAACAGGGGGGAGCAGTGGCAGGATACAACATGGCTGGGCTGAAAGTAGAAAATCCAGGGCTTGTGGATTATAACGCAGTCAAGACAAGGGGAGCAGTGGCAGGCAGTGGAGGAACTTTTGAGGACGCAGAAGATGCCTTCACCGCTGAGCATGAGAACTACTTTATAAAGGTTTTCCTCAAAGAAGGAAAGGTTTGTGGATACCAGTTTGTGGGCATCCCCAGAGAGCAAAGACCAAATCCAAAAAACGCATTTCTGATGCACAGCCAAGACTTTATGATGAGGGTTTTAAAGGACAAAGGTTTAGGACTTGAGGCTTCTGGAGTTCTCTTTCATCACTTCATGAGGTTTAAAGACAGACCCATCTCACGGCATGCGGTAAAAGCAATAAAGATGGGTATGTTAAGAAGCCTTGCCAATCCCAAATACGAGATACCCCTTTTCCATGTTTAAAGTATTCTTCGGTGGTAGCTTTGACCCCGTACACATAGGGCATCTTATAGTAGCAAGGGATGTTCTTGAACAGTTAAGAGCAGAAGGCATAGTGTTCCTGCCGGCTTTTCAATCACCACTCAAAGAACCGCATATAGCAACACCACAGGAGAGACTTGAAATGCTTTTTTTAGCAATAGAGCAAGAAAAGGGTTTTGAGGTTAGCAGTTTAGAAATAGAAAGACAGGGAGTATCTTACACAGTTGATACAGCACAGGAGCTTTTCTACACCATAGGTGAAAGACCTACTTTTTTAGTAGGAGCGGATAGCATAATGACCCTCCACATGTGGAAGGAACCTCATAAGCTTACCCAGATAGCTAAGTTTGTTATAGCGGACAGAAACAAGAAGTCAAAAGACATCGTAGATTACATAAAAGCTAACTTCCCTCGGCTAAAAGAGGGAGAGGACTTCTTTTTGCTCAGCACAAGAAACATAGATGTATCTTCTACGGAGATAAGGAAAAGGATAAGCGAAGGCAAAAGCATAAGGTGGCTCGTGCCAGAAAGTGTAGAGAGATACATAGTTCAGAAGAAAATCTATCTTAAAGCACCACAACAGGTTTAAACTCTGCAGGCTTTACACTGTAGCATTCCCTAAATACCGCATAAGGACATTTTTTTGAACAGTATTCATGATCCAGTTTATTGAAAAGTTCCACTATGGACTGACCCTTTGAATCAAAAATGAGTTCTATGTCTACATGCTTGTCAAAATTTATCCTCTCCAGTAGAGGATACACATCACACGCTATATTTGCCAACGCAGGCTCCACTTTGTGCTTTTTAAGCTCATCAAAGAGCCTCATGAGTGTGGATACACCCGTAGCGTCTATGTAGTTCACTGCTTCCATATCAAGCAGGAGAAACTTTAAAGGTTTTCCCTTGGTCCTTCTTTCTATAACTTTATTGAGTACATATTCATAAACATACTCTGCGTTAGCAAAGTATATGGGCATGTTGGGTCTTATATAAAGTATCTGAGGACACTCTGGGAGGTTCTCCCTCTCTGCATTTACAAAGGTTTGAGATTGGGGGTTTCTTGTGAGCACAACAAGCCTCGGGTACATGGTTTTGTATACGAAAGAGCCAAGGGCTATGAGTGTTCCTAAGGTGAGTGCAACCCACAGCTCCATGAAGAAAACGCTTATAAAGGTTACACCCGCAACCAAACCATCTACTCTGTTTATCTTATAAAGTTTTATTATCTCCTGGGGTCTTATAAGACTTATAACCGCAGATAGGACTATGGCGGAAAGGGTAGCCTTAGGAAGGTAGTAAAAAGCTGGGGCTAAGAAGAAAAGAGTGATACCTACCGTAGCACCGGTTATCATACTTGCCAAAGGTGTTTTTGCACTCAGCTGAAAGTTAAGAGCGGACCTTGAAAAGGAACCGCCTACAGGAAAACCCTTAAAAAGCCCTGACACTATGTTGGCTATACCTTGACCTATAAGCTCTTGGTTGGCATCCCACTTATCCCCTGATTGTACCGCAAGGCGCTTTGCTATGGCAACAGCTTCTATAAGACCAAAAGCTGCCACCACCATGGCACCACCCCAAAGAGACGCTATAGTGGAGTAGTCTGCGTTGGGTAAAGAAGGTGTAGGAATACCCTGGGGCACACTCCCTACTATGGCTACACCAAACCTTTCAAGATCATAAAAGTAAGAGAGAACAGAAGTAATGATTACAGCTAAAAGGGCACCAGGAATTAAAGGATGAACCTTTCTAGATAACCATATGATGGCATAGGCTAATACGCCTACACCCACCGTATAAAGATTGGTTTTTCCTACCTTTGATAGGATGTCCACGATGACATTGTATATAAGGGTGCTCTGAGTTATTTTGAAACCAAGAATGTGTCCCGCTTGACTTAGAGCTATTACAAGGGCACCTGCACTTATAAAACCCGTTATTACGCTGGTGGATATTAGTTCCACCACAAAGCCCAGTTTAAAAAGTCCCACCGTAAGTCTTATAAATCCTACCATAAGAGCCAGGACGCCCATTAGATTTATCCATTTGTCTGAACCAGGTTCTGCCATACCGTAAAGCACAGAAGCAGAAAGGAGAGCGGTCATGGCAACAGGACCAGTTGCCAAAAACCTTGAACTTCCAAACATGGATGCCACAATGGTAGGTAAGAAAGAAGCATAAAGTCCGTATATGGGAGGCATACCGGCAAGAAGGGCGTAAGCCATGGATTGAGGTACTAAAACTGCAGCTACGGTAAGACCGGCTATTACATCTCTTGTAAGCTTATCTCTGTTATAATCACTAAGCCATCTTGAAAAAGGAGCTAGGTCAAAGGATATGTTAACCCTCATTTGCTTTGTATAATTTTACCAAATTTTTCGTAAACGAGGGGGAGTATCAAAAGGGTAAGTGTGGTGGATGTAAATATACCACCTATGACCACTACCGCCAAAGGTTTTTGTATTTCAGAACCTATATCCCTCGCAAATAGCATGGGGACAAGTCCTAAAGATGATGCTGTAGCGGTTATGAGTATAGGTCTTAGCCTTCTGCTAGCAGCTTTTAGAACAGCTTCTTTCAGAGGGTAGCCATCTTCTAAAAGAGACCTTATGTAAGATACAAGTACCACACCGTTAAGGGTAGCTATACCGAAAACCGCTATGAAGCCTATAGCAGAGGGCACAGAAAGGTTGTATCCTGATATGTACAGAGCAAACACACCACCTATAGTTGCAAAGGGTACATTCAAAAGAACTATGAGGGCATCCCTCAAAGAGTTATAATTAAGGTAGAGAAGCACAAATATGAAAAGCACGGAAAGAGGAACAACTACCGAAAGCCTTTTCATTGCTCTTTCCTGATTTTCAAACTGCCCACCAAATTCTATAAAGTATCCACTGGGTAGCTTAATTTCCTTTGATATTCTCTCTTTTAGCTCTTTTACAAAACCGCCTAAATCCCTTCCAGAAAGGTTAGACTGTACCAAGGCAAACCTTATGCCGTTTTCTCTCCTTATCTTTTGATATCCTTGAGATACATACACATCCGCTATCTGTGATAGAGTTATTAGACTGCCGTCCTTCAAAAATAGAGGAAGACTTTTCAAAGTTTCCATATCTTTGTCTTTTAGGGATGCCACAATGGGAAAAAGGATGGTGTCTTGCTGTAGATAGCCTACCTCTTTTCCACCAAGAGCATAAGAGACCATGTTCATAATATCTGCTGTTGTTAGGTTGTACCTTTTTAGTTCTTCTAGTTTTGGAACTATGCGTAGTTGGAGCTTGCCTGCCTGAGCTTCTGTTTCTACATCTACACTCCCTTTTGTACTTTTCACGATCCGTTCTATTTGATAGGCTATTTCATTTATCTTCTCAATATCATCACCGAATATCTTTATAGCCACTGTGGATTTTACACCGGAAAGGAGCTCATCTATCCTCATCTGAATGGGTTGCGTGAAGCTAAAATTAACCCCTGGTATTTTTTCTAGTTTCTCCCTTAGCAAGTTTACAAACTCCTCTCTGGTTTTAAAGTTTTTCCACTCAGAGATGGGCTTTAGTATTATGAAGGTTTCTATGTAGCTTACATCTTCTGGTTCACCTACTTCTGCCCTACCTATGTTGGAGAAAGTCCTTACAACTTCTGGATACTCTAAGGCGGTACTTTCAACTAATTTTGCAACCCTCTTGGATTCTTCAAGGGAAACATTAGGGTTAAGAAAAGACTTCACTAACACAGCACCCTCTTCGAGTGATGGGGCAAATTCTGTACCTGTCCTTGAAAGCAAAAACAAAGCAAGGAAAAAGCTCAAGATGGTCATACCTATGAGTAGAAGCCTCACTTTTATAGCTTTTTCCAGAAGCTTTTCGTAGCCTTCCCTTATCTTCCTAAATACCTGCGTTTCTTCCTTTCCCGGTTTGAGAAAGTAGTAAGAAAGAACTGGCATAAAAAGAAAGGCTACAAGTAAAGAGGAAAGGAGGGCAAAGATTATGGTCATAGCTAAAGGCTTATAGTACTTTCCTTCTACGGACTCTAATGTGAATATGGGAAGGAAAACCACCACTATTATGCCTATGGCAAACATCACAGGACGTGCTACCTCTCTCACCGAATCCGCTATGACTGACAGTTTGTGTTTTCTCTTATTTTCAGATAGATGTCTGTATATGTTCTCTACCACAACCACAGTGGCATCTGCAAAAAGACCTACTCCTATGGCAAGACCACCGAGAGACATGAGATTACCAGAGATGTCTGCTTGCTTCATAAAGATGAAGGTATAAAGTATGGTAAGGGGCACAGAGAGCACTACAAGAAAGGCAGTTCTTATGTTCCAAAGGTACAAACTGATAGCCACAGATACCAAAAGTATTCCTTCAAGGAGGGCTTTTTCTACAGTAGAGAGAGCCTTTTTTGTTAGGTATGCTTGGTCGTAAAGAACCTCAAGTTTTACACCATCAGGGAGTATCTTTTGCACTTCTTGTATTTTTTTTCTGAGTTTTTCTACCAGCTCCATGGTGTTGGTGTTTATGCGCTTTAGAACTATGTTTCCTTGCACTTCCTCACCGTTTAGGGTGAAAGCACCCCTCCTGTTGGGGACTTCTGAAGGTACAACGCTTGCTACTTGCTTGAGTAATATGGAAACATTTTCCCCTTTCTTTATAGGTATGTTTTCTATGTCTTCTATACTTTTTACTCTACCCAGTCCCCTTACTACCACATCACCCTGAGGTGTAAGCAGAAAACCACCCCCTGCTATTTGGTTGTACTCCTCAAGGGAGCTTATAAGGTCCTGCCATGTAATGCCGTAAAGAACCATAAGGTCTGGATTTACTTTTATTAAGTAAGCCTTCTCCGGTCCCCACTGGGATACCTCTTCCACTCCATCAACGGACTTTATAAAAGGTTTTACCTTCCACATGTGTATGGTCTTTAGATCCTCAAGGGAGTAGTTTCCTTTGGTATCCACAAGGGCATAAAAGAGAACATTTCCAAGTCCGGAAGTGTTGGGACCCATACGCGGTACATAACCCTGTGGTATCTGTGCCTGAACCTCTGGCAACCTTTGAGCCACTAAATTCCTTGCAAAGTATACATCTGTGCCATCCTTAAAAAATGCGGTAACATAAGAAAGTCCGGGAAGACTAACAGACCTTACACTGCTTACACCTTTTATACCTGCCAGTGCGGACTCTATAGGGCGCGTTACCAAAACTTCTGTCTCTTCTGCAGAAAGACCTGGTGTTTCTGTGTATATGACAACTTGTACGGGTGTTGGGTCTGGGAAGGTGTCTATGGGAAGCTTTAAGAAACTCCACACGCCTACACCTAGGCTCACAAAGAGTAAAAGCAATACTAAGAGTCTGTAGTGTAAAAGCCTACTCATTTTCTGCCTGCGATTTTAGGAATATAAGACCACTTGTAGCTATCTTCTCACCGTCTTTTAAGCCTTCTACCAATAGGTTATTACCGTCTTGCATAAGCTTTCTAATAGTCCTTATCTCAAAGCCTCCATCAACCCTCACAAAAACCACATCTTTATCCTTTACTCTTTGAACCGCCTGCAGGGGAATCCACGATCCCCGAGTGCTACCCGTCTGGATGACCGTTTCCGTCATAAGGCCGGGCTTAAAAAGGTCCTTCACATTGTTAACCAACAACCTTATAAGCACCCTCTTTGTGTTTTGATCCACTTCGTGAGACACATAATCTACAGTACCTTCTGCTTTATAGTTTTGCCAAATTGTATAACCCCTCATACCCTTTCTTACCTTTAGGGCATCTTCTGGTAGAGCATAGGCGTATACCCACAGCTTTTCGTGAGAGTGAATTTTGAACATCTCCTTTGAGGGGTCTACTCCGCTTCCCAAAAACACCTTCTGTTCTACCACATAACCACCTATGGGCGACTTTATGAGAAGGGCATCACCAAATACCTCACCAAAAGATCTAAGAGAAGTCAAAAGTGCTTGGTATTCACCTTTTGCTCTCTCATACTCTATCTTTGCAGAGTAGTATCTGGCGTAAGGGATCACCTCTTCTTTGTATAGCATCTCCTCCCGGCTTAGTGTTTCTTTTGCTGTTTTTAGTTTGACCTCTGACATCCTTATCTGTGCTTGCAGGTCTGCTATGTGGGGTGAGTAAACCAGAGCCAAAGGTGAGCCTTTTTTTACCTTGTCTCCTTCTTTCACAAAGAGCTTTTTTACAATACCGCTCACAGGAGGAAAAACTTGAGCTACCAAGTTAGAATACTCTCCCACTACGGAAGGAAGTTTCAGCTGCTGTTTTACTTGTGTGGTTCTTACCGTGTAGAGTTTTATACCAAGCTTTTGCTCCACTTCTTTGTTTAACTTTACCGTCTGGGAAAACACCAAAAAAGGAAGTATGAGAAGCCACAGTGCTTTCATAGTTGCCCTCCGAGAGAAATATACCCAGCGTATTCTTGATGGGCTTGCATAAGAAGGTCTGCTCTGTATTTCACAAGCTGTATGTATCTTCTTTTTGTGTCGTAAAGTTCAAGGGCGCTGATGGTTTTTAGTCTATAACTTTTTAGTGCAAGGCTAAGCTCTTCTTTAGCTTGAGCCAACATAAAGCCATCTATGTCTTGAACCTGTTTTATTAGTGTTTGATACCTACTGAAAAGCTGTTCATATTGGTTTTTTGCCTTTATAAGCTCAAGCTGTCTGAGGTTTTCCAAACTACTTGCCTTTGCAGAAAGTTGTATTATCTCCCCTTCCCTCCTGTAAAAAACGGGTAAGGTTGCGGAAAAACCTAATCTTATACCGTATTGGTTTTGAGACACCTTTTCACTTAGGACCTCTATGCTAAGCTGTGGTTTAGCTAAGGTTTTCTCTACTTGAACACTTGCCTGTATGCTTTTTATCATATACGAATACTGCTTGACCTGTGGTATCTCCTCAAAGTTTATTTCCTCCATCTGCTTTAGTTCATCAAGCTTTCCTTCTACATCTTCCACATTACTTCCCGTAAGAAGTGATAAGCGTCCAAGAGCCATCTTTAGATCGCTTTCTGCCAGATGAAGCTCGTTTTCCGCAAGTTTAAGCTCCCTTTCAGCCCTAAAAAGCTCAAGCTTGGTGGTCTCTCCAAGGTCAAAGAGTTTTCTTACAAACTGGTATATCTCTTGGCTTATACTGTAGTTCTCTTTTGCTATGTTTAAAAGCTCTTTTCTGTAAAGAGCAGAGTAAAAGGCTAAGTAAACTTCACTTTTGAGTGCGTTCCTTTCCTGAGCTATCCTTTGGTCAAAGGCAGAAAGTTCGTAGCCTACCACCTCTTTTGTTTGCGTAGCCAAAGGGTACAAAAGTAAAGGCTGTAAGTAAGATAGTCTGTAAAGGGGGTTGGAACTTATGCCTTCTTTTGATGTTCCCAAGTTTCCAATTTCTACGCCAAGGGTAGGATTAAGATAGCTTTTATACAGAAGAACTTTACCCTCTATACCTTTCTTTTCTTCCTCAAGAGCCTTTAGTGATGGGTGGTAGGAAAGAGCTTTCTCTACAGCAGTCTTTAGGTCTATACAGTAGGAAATTCCTACAAGCAAAAGTACAAGGAAGATCATATTTTTCCTTTTAAAAGATAATCGTAAACTATACTGCCTCCCCACCTGCCTTGTAAAAACAGAAGCAGAACGCCTATGGTAAGCAGTGCAGTGTAAATATCCCTCAATAACCTTGTCTCTTTCCTAGCCAAAAAGTATCTGACTAACCCAACCAGAAGGAAAAGCACGGAAAGGAACAAACCCAAAAATTGGTGAAAGCTAAAGATGGGTATTTGCAGTAATTTTTCTTCTATGGGTTCGTGAGCTATTATGCCAGAGATGGTTCCTAAAAAAACCGCAAGCATGCTAAAGTAAGTAAGTAGTGCATGCATGCTATCCAAGCTTTTTTTGCTTAACCTGTAGTAAAGGTCTACTATTAACATGAAGACTGGAAAGGCTATGGCAAAATGCACAAGAGGAGGGTGTATTTTTACCCAATCCATAAAACTTTATTATATCACATGTGCTGTGTTATACTGTTATATGCCCTTTGAGGCAAACAGAGGGTTCCACAGGGACCCTTGTGAGCTTGGCAACTGAATAGGGGTAGTGTGCCCTTCCGGTGGGCTGTTTCAATTTTGAGAGGGTTAAAGTTTTGGCTTTCAAGCTTTTTAGGAGGCAGTATCACCGTAAAACCGTAATTATGTAATGCCGTAATGCCGTAATTACGGTCAGCGATAGAAACCGTTGGGAGACAAGGGTTTAAATTTAACAATGGCAGACTCAACTTTGCATGATCTCGGATTTCGGAAAATTAACTTCATTTGAAAAGGGTGCCCCCTTGACAAAATTATTGATATTTCTTATTTTAATTAATGTGGTCGTTTGGGTTCTAAGCCCACCGTGTGGGATGGTGACGCATGTTCAATGAAAAGGCATTAGCAATGTAGAGAGGTTCTAAGCCCACCGTGTGGGATGGTGACTAAGGAGGCCTGTGAGTCCGTCATAAGGTTCTGACTTGTTCTAAGCCCACCGTGTGGGATGGTGACTAACCACCCACCTCCACTACCAGATCCTTTTCCTCTGTTCTAAGCCCACCGTGTGGGATGGTGACTGCAAGTAAGAACTTACTTAGTTTTTACGCATCAAAGTTCTAAGCCCACCGTGTGGGATGGTGACTTTTTATGCTTTTGCTTATTACTTACGCAGTCTTTATTGTGTTCTAAGCCCACCGTGTGGGATGGTGATTAATCCAAGCAGAGTTCTTTGAAAAGTTCCCATCCCTCCAAGTTCTAAGCCCACCGTGTGGGATGGTGACTGGGTTAGCTCTTAGCTTATCAAGGAGACCATGTTAGATGTAAGTGGGCGGATAAATTATATGTTCTATGAGGAAACTTATAGTAGTGCCTGCAAGGCTATCTTCTACACGGCTCAAAGAAAAGCCTTTGAAGGTATTGGCTGGAAAGCCGTTGATAAGGTGGGTAGTGGAAGGCTGTTTAAAAACGGGTGAGGAAGTGCTTTTGGCAACAGATAGTGAAAGGATAGCAAGCGTGGTTAAGGACCTTCCCGTTAAGGTAGTTTATACACCAGCAGAGCTACCCTCTGGAAGTGATAGAGTAGCTTACGCAGTAAAAGAAGAAGATGTGGATTATGTTATCAATTATCAAGGGGATGAGCCTTTTGTGTATCCAGAGGATGTAAGCAGACTTTTTAATGCTCTTGAGGATTTTCCTGTTGCCACCTTAGCCATGAAGGACCAAAAGACTTATAAAGACCCTGCATCCGTAAAGGTGGTGCTTGCAAAAGATGGAACCGCTCTTTACTTTTCAAGAAGTCCCATACCCTTCTTTGTAAATGCTTCATCCGAGATATATCCTCTCAAACATGTAGGCATATACGCCTTTAGAAAGGAGGTCCTTATGGAGTTTACCCGTTGGGAGAGGGGAGAACTTGAAAAAAGGGAATCCTTAGAACAGCTGAGGCTCTTAGAGAGTGGAGTAAAAATAAAAGTACTTTTGACCCAAAACTACTATCACGGAGTGGATACACAAGAAGATGCTAAGCTTGTATCAGAAATACTGCTTAAAAGCTTTACCAAGTGATGTTTTTAATTGAAATTTTTTCCAAAAGTGTTATCTTAAATAAACACACGGTAGTAAAAATCCATGGTTAGGCATAGAGAACCTATTATTGCTATAGCAACACCTTACGGTGAGAGTGCTGTGGGCATGCTTAGAATGTCAGGTACTGGTCTTTGGGAAAAGGTGGAAAAACACATACAACTAAAAGGCAAGCTAAAACCTCGCTATGCGCACCTTTTCAAACTTATAGACCATGGTCAACTGATCGATGAAGGAATACTTATATACTACAAGGCACCCCATTCCTATACTGGCGAGGATATGATGGAGATGTATTTGCACGGAAATCCCCTTATACTCAAGAGAGCTTTAGAGGTCTTTTTGAAAGAAGGCATAAAGCTTGCAGAGCCGGGAGAGTTTACCAAAAGAGCCTTTCTCAACGGGAAGCTTGATATAACACAAGCAGAGGCTGTTGCGGACCTTATAAGTGCTAAGACAGACCTTGCAAGACAAGTAGCTCTAAGACAGCTACAGGGTGAACTTTCCAAACACATAAATCCCCTAAGAGAAAGATTAATAGAGCTTTTGGCTTATGTAGAGGCGGATATAGAGTTTGCTGAGCAAGACATTCCTACCATAAAGAAAGAACAGATGGTTGAACTTCTTACCCTTATAATGGAAAGCATAAACAGTTTGCTATCAACGGTCAAAGTAGGTGAGTTCATCAGAAGAGGCATAAACTTAGCTATAGTGGGAAAGCCAAATGTGGGTAAATCTTCTTTGTTTAACACGCTTCTTGGCACAGAAAGAGCAATAGTTACACACATACCAGGAACAACGAGGGATTTTCTGCAGGAGCAGGTGCACTTAGAAGGAATACCTATAAATCTTATAGACACTGCGGGAATAAGAGAAGCTAAAGACCAAGTAGAGGCAATAGGAATACAAAGAAGCCTATCCGCTTTGGCATCCGCAGACTTGGTACTTTTTGTGGTTGATGCTTCAAAACCCCTTGAAGAAGAAGATTGGAGAGTTTATAATTTGATCAAACAAAAAGACCATATAAAAGTGTTGAATAAGATGGATTTAGGATTAGACTCTTCTGTGAAGAAGATCTTTTCAGACGGTGTTTGTGTAAGCGCAAAAAATGGACAAGGCATGCAAGAGCTTAAAAAACTCATACTTGAAAAAGCAGGAGTTTTTGGTTATGACGGCATGCTGGTGTACTTGTCTGTGCGCCATGGAGAGTTGTTAAGAATGTCCTTGGGTGTTTTGGAACCCCTCTTGCAAAGGTTAAAGGCTGAAGATCTGTCTCCTGAAATAGTAGCCTTAGAGCTTAGAGAAGCCCTGAGTTATCTTGACCAGATAGTGGGAGCCATCACTACCGAGGATATGCTTAGTGAAATATTCTCAAGATTTTGCATAGGGAAATAAAAAGGAGGATCTGTGATGGAACAAGAGACACAAACTACTCAGGAAAAAAAGACCTACTCTTACGAAGAGCTTAGAAAAATGTCCTTAGGAGAGCTTCAAAGGATAGGAAGGGAGCTTGACCTATCAAGAGTGACAGGCTTAAGAAAAGAAGAGCTTATAGAGAAGATACTCACCACTCAAGCAAAGGAAGAAGGACTAAACTTTGTAAAAGGGGTGCTGGAAATCCTTCCTGAAAGCTACGGCTTTATAAGAAGCGCGGAAAATAACTACATGCCAAGCTCTACTGACATTTATGTATCACCTTCACAAATAAAGAAGTTTGGGTTAAGGACGGGTGATACCATAATAGGCTTTGCAAGACCACCTCAGGAGAAAGAAAAATATCAAGCCCTCATAAAGATAGAATCAGTAAACGGCTTGCCACCAGACCCAGAGGTTCTGAGAAACAGACCTCTTTTTGAAAAACTCACACCATACCATCCCACCCAAAGATTCAACTTGGAAGTATCACCTACGGAGCTTTCCACAAGGGTTGTGAGCCTTTTGACTCCTATAGGGAAAGGTCAGAGGGGACTCATAGTAGCTCCTCCAAAGGCAGGCAAAACCGTTCTACTTCAGAAGATAGCAAAAGCACTCATCCAAAATCACCCAGAGGTGCACCTTATCATACTGCTTATTGATGAACGCCCAGAAGAAGTCACGGAGATGAGGAGAATAGTAGGTGATGGAGCAGAAGTAGTGGCATCAACTTTTGACGAGCCTCCAGAAAGGCACATGCAAGTAGCAGAGCTTGTAGTAGAAAAGGCAAAAAGACTTGTAGAGCTCAAACAAGATGTGGTCATACTCCTTGACTCCATGACCAGGTTTGGAAGGGCATCTAACGCGGTAACCCCACCCACAGGTAGAGTCCTAACAGGTGGCATAGAGGCGACTGCTCTGCAAAGACCCAAGAAGTTCTTTGGCGCAGCAAGGAATATAGAGGAAGGAGGTTCTCTTACCATAATAGCTACAGCACTCATAGAAACAGGTTCTAAGATGGATGATGTTATATATGAAGAGTTTAAGGGCACGGGCAATATGGAGATACACTTAGACAGGAGGCTCATGGAGAGAAGGATATTCCCTGCGATAAACATAGAAAAGTCCGGCACAAGGAAGGAAGAACTTCTCCTTGAAGAATGGGAACTTCAGAGAGTCTGGGTGCTTAGAAAGTTCCTTGCCACGATGGATCCCATAGAAGCTATGGAATTTCTACTGGATAAGCTCAAAAAGTTCAAAAATAACAAAGATTTTCTGAAAGCTATGCACTCCTGATGAACCTAATTGAGTATCAGAAAGGTTTAGAAAACAGAGACATAAAACCCATAAACTTGGTGCAGGTAGAGGATGAGTATGTCCTAAAAGCTTTTGTTGACAAACTATCAAACCTTTATGAGGTAAAAATTCTTTGGGGTGACCAGCTGGACAGAAAGTCTTTCTTTTCTGTTTTCTCCGAAGGTGAGATGTTCACCAAAAAAAAGAGAGTATACATAGTTAAAAGGGCAGAGGAACTCTTAAGGTCTGTAAAAGATGTGGGTTATTTTCTCTCTCTTACAAAACGACTCAAAAACGCCAGTGTGTTTTTGGTGGTGTCTGAAAAGCTTACAAAGGCACAGCTTGAAAAGGAACCTCTCAAAACCCTCCTCAGCGCGGGTGATTTCCTTGAGGCAAAACCTCCCAACAAGAAAAAGATCAAAGAGATAGTCAAAAACAGGTTTGAGAAGGAAGGAAGACAGATAGAAGACCAAGTTCTTGATTACCTTCTTGAGATCACCTCTTATAACCTTATGGAGTTAAAGAACGAAGTGGATAAACTTCTTCTTTACAAAGAGGGCAGGATAACTGTTGAGGATGTAAAAAAGGTCTGCATTTCAAGCGCAGAATACACGGTTTTTGACTTGGTAGATGCCTTTTTCAACAAGGACTTAGAAAGAGCTTTGGTGTATCTTTCTTCCCTCATTAGAGCCGGCGTACATCCCCTTCAGATACAGGCAGTGATAATAAGCTACGCACTTAAGCTTTTCTCTCTGGTAAGTTCAGGGCAAGACAAGGAAAGGGCTTTTGCAGAACTTGGTTTGACCAGCCCTTATCTTAAACACAGTTTTAGATCGTACGCGGAAAAGTTCTCTTTAGAAGAGTTGAGGTTTTTAATCTTTAAGCTTCATAACCTTGACACTTTGGAAAAGGTCTACTTTGCAGACCCCGGTGAAAGCTTGAGGCGTTTTGTGATAGAATACCTTAGATATGCGAGAAGCTAAAATAAGCAGAGAGACCAAAGAGACCAGAATTGAAATGTACATAAATATTGATGGCACAGGATATTACAGTATAAAAACACCTGTTGGTTTCATCAGCCACATGTTAGAGACCTTTTCCAAGCATTCGGGCTTTGACATGGAAGTATACGCAGAGGGTGATGTTCATGTATCCCACCACCACACTGTGGAGGACTTGGGTATAGTGATGGGAATGGCATTTGAGAAAGCTCTGGGAGACAAGAAAGGTATAAACAGATTTGGTTATAGCATAGTGCCCATGGATGAGGCTTTGATTATGAGCAGTGTGGACATATCAGGTAGACCCCTCTTCTTTTACGAAGATATGGGACTAAGAGGTAAAATCACCGACTTTGACTTTGAACTCATATGGGAGTTCTTCAAAGGTTTTGCGCTTTTTTCCAAAAGCACCCTTCACATAAGGGTAATAAACGGTAAAATACTTCATCATGTAGCGGAAGCATGCTTTAAGTCTTTAGCAAAGACCCTAAGAGAAGCAGTTAGCATAAAAGGTACAGATGTACCTTCTACCAAAGGAGGTATTTAGTATGTTTAAAGACTTTACACCCGAAGAAATAAAAAGTGTTTTGGGGATAACCTTTGCGGTTGCAGTTAGGATGTTGGGTCTTTTCTTGCTTTTGCCCGTACTTTCGCCTTATCTTAAAACTCTTGAGGGTTCATCTCCTCAGCTTATAGGTTTGGCTATAGGTATATACGGCTTTGCGCAGGCTTTTTTGCAGATACCTTTTGGATACTTATCTGACAGATACGGTAGGAAACCAATAATAATCTTTGGTATGCTAACTTACATACTGGGAAGTCTTATGGGTGGTTTGGCTACCAACATGTGGAGTATGATAGTTGCAAGATTTATTCAGGGTTTTGGTGCGGTATCATCCGCTATGATAGCGCTGGCGGCAGACCTTACAAGAGAGGAAGTAAGGACAAGGGCTTTTGCTCATATAGGTGCTTCCATAGGTATGGTCTTTGCCCTTAGCATAACCCTGGCTCCGGTGATCGCAGGATACATGGGTGTTCCCTTCTTGTTTTTCATGACAGCTTTTCTGAGCACCGTTGCAGTTTTTTACCTTGCCTTTTTCATACCTGAACCTCGGGTTCACGCACAAGACAGAGAAATAAAACCCTCTTTGAAAAACTTCACACTGCTGATAACTGATAAAAACCAAATAATGCTGAACTTCTCCATAGGCATACTACACGCCTTCTTAGTAGCTATATTCACCGTCATACCCTACGAGCTTGTTTACAACTACCACTTTCCTAAACCCAAACATTGGGAGATATACTTACCTGCTGTGCTCTTGTCCCTGATGGTGATGGTACCTTCTACCATCGCTGCAGAGAAAAAGGGTAAGTTCAAAGAAGTGTTCTTATTGGGCATACTTTCCATATTTTTAGGTTTTTTAGCTTACTACCTTATGGGAAACTTTTTAGGTAGCGTTTTTCTCGTCTTTTTCTTTTTTATAGGTTTTCACTTGCTTGAACCCATAGTGCCCTCTTTGCTTACTAAACTAACTCACAGGGATCTGAGAGGTTTATCCTTGGGTTTTTTTAACACTAACCAGTTTCTTGGAGCTTTCTTAGGTGGTCTTTGGGGAGGTTTTGTCCTAAAACACGGTATAAACTACTTTCTTTTGCTGGCTTTTGTTCTGTGTGCTTTGTGGTACCTTTTGGCTTACACATGGTTTAACACTTTACAATCAGAGGGTAAGCTGGGAAAGAGTAGCTTCTAACTTTGTTTTACAGTAGGTGCAGAAGCTTTTGGCTTTTGCATCCATGTGCGTTAAAGAAAAATATGGATGCATGACGCATTTGTGATCTTTGCAATAATCAAGTCCGAAGGTCTTTCCCAGAGTCAGGTTTACCACTTTAAAAACTCTCTCAAAAAAGAGCCTTTCCTCAGTAGCCCAAAGCCTGAAAGTACTTACTACTGCATCTCTTTTTATCCCAAACCCAAATACAAACTCAAGGTCCCCCACATAAAGGTCTGAGCTTAGAATAGCTAACATTCTCACAAGCCTCGGATAGTTTAGAGTAGAAAGGTAGTCTACTACCCTTTCTGCTATGTACTGTTTTCTTTGGGCATTATAGGCGTATTTGAAAGGAGCTGCAACCCAGGAAACTCTTACATCAAAACCAAAGGTTTCCTTTACATTCTTGGCTACAGCAAAAAGAAGGCGCTTTTCTGTATTTTCAAAACTCACCAAGTATATGTACATATTACATACCTTCTTCTCTTTTGGCTATCTGTATCTGTCTTATAACCTCTTGTTTTGATGTGCCTCCGTATGTTTTTCTTCTGTCTGCAACCACACGAGGATCAAGAAGCTCAAAAACATCCTCTTCAAAAAGTTCCGAAAACACCTTAAACTCTTCCAAATTCAGCTCGCTGAGGTTTTTTCCCTGGGATATTGCATAAGCTATCAGATTCCCCACAATGCGATGGGCTTCCCTAAAAGGTATTCCTTTCATCACAAGGTAGTTTGCCATATCTGTGGCGGTTATGGGATCTCCAAAGGGCGGTGTAGTTCTATCAGCTTTTACGCTTAAGCCTCCAAGGACAAGGCTCATAGCTTCTATACACCTTTTTGTAGTGTCAAGACTATCAAATAGAGGCTCTTTATCTTCCTGCAGGTCTCTGTTGTAGGCGGTGGGTAGTCCCTTTAAAGTAGTCAGAAGAGATACGAGATTCCCGTAAAGTCTTCCCGTTTTACCTCTTATAAGCTCCAACACATCCGGGTTTTTTTTCTGAGGCATTATGGAACTACCAGTGCAGAGCCTATCAGGGAGTTCTATAAAACCAAACTCTTGCGTAGACCACAGGATAAGGTCTTCCGAAAGTCTGGAAAGGTGCATGCCTATCACTGCGCAAGCGTAGAGAGTATCCAACAAGTAATCCCTGTCTGATGTGGCATACATGGCGTTCCTTACCAAAGACCTAAAGCCAAGCTCCTGAGCAGTAAAGAACCTATCAAGGGGAAAGTCAACTCCCGCAACAGCACCGGAACCCAAAGGTGATGCATCAGCAAGCCTGTAAGCATTCATCAATCTTAGCTCATCGCTCAAAAGCATCTCCCTGTATGCCAAAAAGTAGTGAGAAAGCCTTATGGGTTGAGCCCTCTGCAGGTGTGTATAGGCAGGCACTATTATGTCTATGGAGTTTTCCGCAAGCCTTACAAGTTCTTTTCTGAGGTTTTTAAGCAGGATCACGCACTCCTTTATTTCCCTCTTTATATAGAGCCTTTCGTCTGTAGCTATCTGGTCATTCCTTGACCTACCTGTGTGGAGCTTTCCACCCATCTTCCCAGCTCTCTTTATAAGCTCCGCTTCTATATTCATATGCACATCTTCTAACTCCTTTCTGAAGGTAAAGCTCCCCTCTTGCACCTCTTTTAGGATGTCCAAAAGGTGCTTTTCAAGAAGATGTGTCTCTTGTTGCGTAAGTATACCCGCTTTTAAAAGAGTCTTTATATGAGCGAGATTTTGCCTTATGTCTTCTTCTGCAAGCCTGCTGTCAAAACTTACTGATTGGGTAAATTCCTCTATGAATTCTTCGGTTTTTTCTCTGAACCGTCCTTCCCAAGGTTTGTGCATTTATACAATTTTATCAGTTCTCTGATATTTTTTTCCAGAGCACAAACTCCATGAGAGTTACAAAAGATGCACCTATCTTTTGCATACTTTTTGGCAAGTTTTACCATGTTATGCCCACTAAGGGAAGTGAAGATTATCACAAAGTCCGCACATGCCAGAGCGCTGTCTATGTTCTGTTGCGTCTCCTGATTTATAAACTTCACAGTAATGTTATACCTTTTTGCTAACTCTGTGGCTCTTGACCTTAGCCTATCATGACCACCGAGCACTACGAGTTTCATCCTTACCTCCTTTATTGATATTTGATTTCAATTTTAATATTCTTATTTTGGGGAGTCAATATGACAAAAGTCAGCACATAAAAACAAAAGGGCTTTGGGATTTTTTATATACTTTATAAGACTATGAAAGGTATTCTGCTTGAGAGATGCAAAATAAAGGTTTATGGAAAGCAAGGCAAGATTTTACCTAAGGGTGTTCAAGAGGAGCATACTGCCTTTTTGCACAACCTTTTAAGCAACGACATAAAGAGTATGAAGCCAGACAGCCTGTCTTACAACCTGTGGCTAAGGCAGAACGGCACACCCATAGAGGACTTTTTCGTATATAAGGTAAACAACTATTACATATTGGATACAGAAGGAGATGTAAAAAACATATTAGAAGAGTTTAATAAGCTCAAGCTTTCCATGAAGGTTTACTTTGAAGACTTAACGGAGAGCTTTAGCCACGCTTTTATATTTGGTGATGGTGCTGGGCGTTTTATAGAAGAAGGCTTTGGCGTATCTTTTGAGGATGGACAGGTAAGAGAGTTAAAGGGACTGATAGTAGCCAAGAATAACATACGCTTAAGGGAAGAAGGATACGACATACTCGGAAGGAGAGAAAAGTTAGAAGAACTGCTCGACCGTGTAGATAGGATAACCCCACAGGAGTTTGAAGACATAAGGATAGAAAAGCTAATTCCTCGCATAAGGAAGGAGCTAAGGGAAGGTTTTTCTCCTTTGGAGGCTGGACTGCTTTCTTATGGCATAAGTCTTACAAAGGGCTGTTATGTGGGACAGGAAGCTATAGCTAGAGTGTATTACAGAGGTAGAACTCCGAGGACTTTGGCAAAGTTTGAGATAAAGAATGTTAAGGAAGGTGACAAAATTAGAGAAGATAATAAGGACATAGGCTTGATCACTTCTGTCAATTCCAAGGGAGATAAAGCGTTAGGATACATCCTAAGAGCAAGAGCGCAAGTAGGTAAAGCCCTCTCCTGCGGTGCAGGAGAGGTCAAGCTTTTAGAAGCAGTTTCTTAACCGTAGCTGATCTCTTCCACTGCTGGTTCTATCCTTAGAAGGGCATCGTCGGGTGTTACATTATCACCGGGTTTTACGAAGACTTTCTTTACAACGCCGCTTATGGGGGCGTGTATCTCATTTTCCATCTTCATGGCTTCCACTATGGCTACTGTTTGCCCTTCTTTTACATTTTCCCCTTCTTTTACGAGCACTCTAACCACCCTTCCCGGCATGGGGGCGGTTGCATCTCCCGGCTGTGTAGCTTTTGGTATGCCCTTCTCTTCTGCCTGAACTGCTGCCTTAGATGGACCGCCCGAAGGCACCGCCTCTGCCAAGGGTGTTAACTGAACCTCTTCCAGTCTTCCATCCACCTTTATGTAGTACTTTCTGGGTTTTCCTGGTTCCTGGTGAGCGCTTACACCCTCCACTTTTACCTTAAATTTCTCACCATGATAGACTATTTCAAATTCAACGGGTGCAGCACCGGGTACTGTACCGGGTTTGACTTCTGTAGCTTCTACGAGCTCCTCAACAGGTTCTGGGTGAAGTTCTCCTTTCTCCCTTGCTATGAAAAAGTCTTTAGCTTGCATAGGGAACAGAGCATACAGTAGCACCTCTTCATCTGTAGGTTCTTTTCCAAGAAGCGCTTTTGTCTCTTCGTATGCTTTATCCCAGTCGTTAGGGTCCGCAAGGTCTGCCGCTCTTATGGAGAAGTCTGGTTCTTTTCCGGGTCCAAGGATCTTCTCTACAAGTTCCTTGGATATGGGACCTGGTGGCTTTCCGTACTTACCTTCCACATAGTCTCTTACTTCTTTGGTTATAACTTTATAGCGCTCACCGGATATGACATTGAGCACAGCCTGAACACCTACTATCTGTGAGGAAGGTGTCAGAAGGGGTGGATAGCCCAGATCCCTTTCCACATTAGGTACTTCCGCAAGAGCTTGTTCTATTTTATCCAAAGCGTTTGCTTCTATGAGTTGGGCTACCATGTTGGATATCATACCACCAGGTATCTTGTGTATGAGCACTTTTGCATTAACTCCTGCATACTCCGTTTCGTATTTTTTATACTTTTTCCTTATCTGCTTGACCATTTCCGCAAGTTCATCTAACTTTCTCATGTCTAACCCTGTATCAAAGGGTGTACCTTCAAGCATGGCAACCACAGATTCCGTAGCAGGGTGAGAAGACCCAAAGGCAAGAGGAGAAAGCACCGTATCCAACATATCAACCCCTGCAAGCACAGCCATCATGTGATTAACTATGGCTGTTCCACTCATGTCGTGATTATGAAGTAGTACAGGCAACTTTCCACCGGTAGCCTCCTTTATACCTTTTATGATGGCGTAAGTCTCAAAGGGCATGATGATACCTGTAGCGTCTTTGAAGGAGAGCCAATCCGCACCCATCTCTGCTATTTCAAGGGCGTACTCTATCCACTTTTGGTATGTGTGGATAGGGCTTCTTGTGTAGCTTATCTCCGCATGAGCTTCACCACCAAACTCTTTTATGGCTTTTACAGCAGTTTTTATGTTTCTGTTATCATTTAGGGCATCAAACACTCTAAAAACGGTTATGCCGTTCTTTATGGCTCTTTCAACGAACTTATAAACAAGCTTATCAGATTTAGGTCTATATCCTACTATGTTCTGTCCTCTGAAGAGCATCTGAAGTTTTGTGTTGGGCATAACCTCCTTTATGCGCCTTAGTCTTTCCCAAGGGTCTTCTTTGAGATACCTAAGACACACATCGTAAGTAGCACCTCCCCAAACCTCAACCGCATAAAATCCCACTTTATCCATAGCAGCACAAAGAGGCAGTAAGTCTTCCGTTCTTACCCTTGTGGCTAACTTACACTGTTGGCCATCTCTGGGCGTGAGGTCTGTTATGAGTATCTTTTTCTTAAACCCTCCCTTCTCAAACTCTTTCATTTTTTCTCTTATTTCTTCCATAGTTTCTACTACATGCATGCGTTATACCTCCTTTTTATCAAAGTCCATGATAACTTGCTATGGCAGCGGATATAAAAGCTACAAAATCTTCTTTATCTCTATGCTCTGCGTAATCAAAAACTTCGGGATGCTCCTCTAAGTACTTGGTAGTAAACTTTCCGCTTCTAAAGTCCCTTTCTTTCATTATGTTTATCAAAAGGGGTATAGTGGTTTTTACACCGGATATCTCGTAAGTCTCTAACGCTGCCCTCATTCTTTCCACCGCAACCTCCCAAAGGGGAGCCCACACTATGAGTTTGGCTATTAGAGAATCATAATATGCCGTAATCTCATAGCCTTTTGATGCTGCATGCTCAACTCTTATACCAAAACCTCCAGGCACATAGTACCTTTCTATGGTGCCTATGCTGGGTGCAAAGTTCTTCTTAGGGTCTTCCGCATTTATTCTACACTCTATGGAAAAACCGTTGAACTTTATATCTTCTTGAGCGTATCTGAGTTTTTCTCCTGCTGCTATCCTTATTTGCCACTTTACTATGTCTATGCCCGTTATCATCTCCGTCACAGGGTGCTCTACCTGTATCCTTGTGTTCATCTCAATAAAGTAAAGGTTTCCCCTCTCGTCTGCTATGAACTCCATAGTTCCCGCACTGTAATAACCTATCTCTTTTGCTGCTTTTACCACCAAGCTTCCGTAATACTCTCTCTGCTCAGGAGTCAAAAGCAAGGAAGGAGCTATTTCTACAAGCTTTTGATTTCTTCTCTGTATGGAACAGTCCCTTTCTCCTAAGTGTATAACATTACCGTACTTGTCTCCAAGAACTTGGAACTCTATGTGCTTTGGGTTTTCTATGTATTTCTCAAGAAGAAGGTCGCCTCTCCCAAAGGCTTTAACCGCTTCGTTGTATGCGTTCTCGTAGTTTCTGACAAGCTCCTCCTCGTTCCTGCATATCCTTATACCTCTTCCTCCACCACCTGCAGAAGCCTTAAGAAGCACAGGGTATCCTATTTCTTTTGCTATAGCTTTCGCTTCCTCTACATCTTTTAGTATCCCGTCGCTGCCAGGCACAGTAGGAACACCGGCTTTTTTCATAACTTCTTTTGACCTTGCCTTATCCCCCATAAGCTCTATGACCTTCCAGTTGGGACCTATAAACACTATGCCTTTTTCTTCACATAAACGCGCAAAGTGTTCGTTTTCCGCAAGGAAACCATAACCGGGATGTATGGCATCAGCCCCCACCTCAAGAGCGAGATCCACTATCCTCTCAGCATTAAGGTATGTGTCTAACGGGTTTACACCTATCATGTAAGCCTCATCAGCCATCTTAACATGCCTTGCGGTAGCTTCTATCTCGTTGTATATGGCTACTGTTTGTATGCCAAGTTCTTTACAAGCCCTTATTATCCTGCAGGCTATCTCTCCTCTGTTGGCTATAAGGACCTTTTTAAACATGGTCTGCCTCCGCTCAGCTTATAAGTTCCACTTTATACTCTATGGGTGCCACTTGGTTTATCATGTAGGCTATGGAGCAAGTACCCGGGTTGTAAATCACCTTATCCAGAGCCTTTTTAACATCCTCTTCACTGACATCTCCTTTAACTTTCACAAATAGGTATATCTTAGTAAAGACCTTTGGATACCCTTCTGTTATTCTCTCTGCGTCTGTTTCTATCTGTATGTGTTGTGTGTGCTTGCCTTCTTTGTGAAGAGCCTCATAAAGGTGTATGCCTACGCATCCTGCTATGGAATGGAAGAGAAGTTCAGGTGGCCTTATACCTCTTCCTTTGCCACCCACATACCCAGCTGCATCTATGGGCACTTCCCTTCCTGATTCACCATTACCTACAAAGTGAAAGTCCTCTTTTTGCACCACCTTTACCTTCATGCATACCTCCTTTTATTAGTGGATCATTTATTATAACTTCCCCTTACAAAAAGTGCTAACTTGAATCATGAGTTTTTGAACCTTTCTGGGGAAAAAAAGTCCAAGTAGCAAGACCTTTCACCTTTAAGTAGGTAATCTTGTAATACCTTTACAGTCATAGGAGCATGAAGTATACCATTCCTGTAATGTCCTGTCAGTAGCATGTAGTTCTCCCCAAGATCAAAGATGGGAAGGTCATCAGGTGTGGCTGGTCTGAAACCTACCATAGCGGATAAAAACTGAGCAGAGCTTATGGTAGGCATTATACGCATAGCGTTTTCTGATAGGGTCTTTATGCCTTCAAGAGACACATGAAGGTCTGTGTTTTGCCTTTCAGTGGTAGCACCTATATAGACATACTTACTCCTTGGGATTATGTAAGAAATTGAAGAGTAGTAAACTCTATCTACAGTAGGGTGCTTTACTTTAAGAGCCTGACCTTTGACAGGAAAGACGGGAAGGTCAAAAAGCTCCCTTGTCCATGTGCCCGTGCAGAACACATAAAAGTCCGCTTCGTATCTGTTTTTAACGCCTTCTAACCTGATAACCCTTCTATCTTTTGTAATCACTTTATGTATCCTGTCTGTTATAAACTCCACACCCTCTCTGTTTATTGCAAACAGGAGAGCATCCATAAGCATAGGCGCATCTACCCAACCTTCTTCTGTATAGTGTATAAGGAAATCCACATAGTCAGAAAGTAAGGCTTTAGGCGTTAGTATCTCAAGCTTAAAGCCCTCTTTGATATACCTTTTTGCCTTCCTAAGAGCATCTTCTTCTCCCTTTAACACCACCCTATATATGCCTTCCATCCACAGATCTATCCTCTGCCCAGACACATCCCTTATGAGTTCCACATAAGACGGGTACTCCTTCAGGCTACGGTAAGAGAAATCAAAGAGCACACCTTCAAGCCCCTCTGAAAAAGGTGCCAACATACCTCCTGCTACCCATGATACCGCTTCCTCAGGATTCTTGGTTATAAGACTTACCCTAAAGCCAGAAAGAGACAAAAAAAGCGCACTACTAAGACCTATGATTCCACTTCCCACCACAATGATTTTTGTCATGCTATAATAAGTTATATGGGAGAGTTAAAAAGGAAACTTGATACAGATTATGTTTACTTTGCGGAAGTGGAAATGCTTTTGAACTACGGTATAGGATACCCAGACCTTATAATAAAGCTCAGAGAAAAGATATATCAGGAAGGGCTTGATGATAGTGTGTATGTAAGAAAAACAGACAGGAAACTTCTTCAGAATGTACACAGGTTTATAGACCTTCTTGATAGTTCTGATGAACCTCTAATGGATGACTCCACACAACCTCCAGAAAAGTGGTGGTGGCATCTTCGCAGCATAGCAAAAGGCAAACACCCAAGCTTAACCCTTCCGGAATACCTAAGGGAAGTCTACAGAAAAAGGCGCAAATACTGGAAACAGAGAAGTAAAGAAAACCCCTATTTTTATATAAACTATTCTCATGGACGAGATATGGGCTTTACGGAAGGAAATAGACCGCATAGATGAGGAGATCCTAAGGCTCCTTAACGAAAGGATAAGTATAGCTCAAAGGATAGGTGAGCTTAAAAAAAGCGCAGGGTTTGATATACACGCACCAGAAAGAGAAAGAGAGGTTTTCGAGAGGCTTCTAAAACTAAACAGAGAACTTTACGGTGGAAAGTTCCCAGAGGAGGCTCTTTTCCATGTGTACAGAGAAGTTATGTCTGCGTGTTTGTCTGTTGAAAAACCGCTAAGGGTTGCCTATTTAGGACCAAAAGCTACTTTTACCCATCAAGCTGCTCTTGAGTACTTTGGTTTTTCAGTTCAGTATATACCTGTAAGCACCATAAGAGATGTTTTCAACGAGGTAGACCTAGACAGGGTTGATTATGGCGTTGTGCCTGTGGAAAACACTATAGAAGGTGTGGTCAACTATACTCTTGACATGTTTTTAGAATACGACCTAAAGATAGTAGGCGAAGTGGTCATTCCCATAAGGCTACACCTTCTTTCTAACCTCTCAAACCTAAAGGAGGTTAAGAAAGTATACTCTCACAGACATGCCCTAGCTCAGTGTAGGACTTGGTTGGATAAAAACTTACCAAACGCTCAGATAATAGAAACGGAAAGCACCGCAAGAGCATGTGAGATTGTCCTTGAGCTTGAAGATGCTGCAGCCATAGCCAGTCAAGTGGCATCTTACACTTATCATCTGGGCATCCTAGTAGAAAACATACAGGACAGTTCTAACAACTTCACGAGATTTCTCGTCATAGGGAAGAGAAGTGTAAAAAGAACAGGTAAAGACAAAACAAGCCTGATCCTTGCAGTCAGAAACAAACCCGGTGATCTTTACAAAACCTTAGAAAGCTTTTATATCTACGGAGTTAACCTTACCAAAATAGAGTCAAGACCTTCTAAAAAGAAGGCGTGGGACTATGTGTTCTTTGTGGACTTGGACGGACACATGGAAGATCAAAGTGTCAGGCTTGCGCTGGAATCCCTTTCCAAGGATAACCGTATAATAAAGATCCTTGGTTCCTACCCTAAGGCTCTATTTGAGGAGAGCTAAGGCGGTAAGAAGCTCTCGCTTGTGTTTCTCACCAAAAGCGGGTGGTATTATGTCTTCACCTATTTTTAGTCCTACAGGATAGCCTTCACTTGTGAGCTTTATCACAAGGTAGGCTAGCTTAGAAACCTTCTCTTCCTTGCTACCATCAACTAAATCAAGGGAAAGCACTATAGGGCTTTTTTCCTGCGAGTAGGTATCCTTTACATAAAGCTTACCTGTTTTGGCAGAAGCTTTCCAATGTATGAGCTTTACAGGTTCTCCTCTGTACTCTCTTATGGAATGTACCTCGTCGTAGCCCCTATTAAAGCTATAAAAGCTTTCTCCACTCTCTTTTGCAAACTGGCTTTCCAAAAAGTTTAGCTTTGTAGGAATTGGTTTAGGGAAAACCACTAAGTTTATAGGCACAACTTCTACATAGTATCTCTCAAAAAGCCCTACAGGAAAGCTTGTTGCTATAACAACCTGTACATCTTGATAAAAACCTCTCCCTTCAAAGTACAGGCTTACATTAGCTTCTCCTCTTTTGAAGATGATGGGCAAAGTTTCATCTTTTAGCTTAGAAGGAAATCTTATGAGGAAAGAAGGAAAAGGCTTTTTGTTTTCCACCAATAGCCTGAAACTCTCATACTTCATAGCATAAACTTCAGAGGGTGGGATAAGCCTTACACTCAGTCCGCGCAGGTTATAAAGAGAGAGCAATCCAGACACTAACATAAAGGAAAGCATAGAAGACACCACCAAGTAAAGGAGATTGTTTGCAGTATTTACCGCTGCAACACCAAAAAATACAGTTATGCCTATAAAGATAATTCCTGAGCGATTAACTCTTACCCTGTATCTTTTCTTCATCTTTTGTGAAAAACTTCATTACCTCCAAGGGGATGGGTATAAGGATGGTGTTGCCCGGCTTTGTACTAACTGTCTGTATTGTTTCCAGATATCTAATCTGTAAAGCTAAAGGTTCTGATGCTAAGATCTTGGCAGCGTCTGCAAGCTTTTGAGCTGCCTGATACTCAGCTTCTGCGGTTATAATCTTGGCTCTTCTTTCTCTTTCTGCTTCTGCCTGCCTTGCCATGGCACGCCTTAGTTCCTCCGGAAGGTCTATCTTTTTTAGCTCTACCGCTACTACTTTGACACCCCATGGATCTGTTTGCCTGTCTATTATCTCTTGGAGTTGTATGTTTAGCTTTTCCCTCTCTGCAAGAAGCTCGTCAAGTTCCACAGCACCGCAGACACTTCTGAGGGTAGTTTGAGCTATCTGTGATGTAGCATAATAATAGTTCTCTACTTCTACAACGGCCCTTACCGGGTCTACAACTCTGAAGTAAACAACTGCGTCCACACTAACAGACACATTGTCCTTAGTTATTATGTCCTGAGTAGGCACATCAAGAGTCACAGTTCTGAGGTCCATTTTGACCATCCTGTCTATTATGGGTATGAGTATAAAGAGTCCGGGACCCTTTGCTCCTATGACCCTTCCCAGCCTAAAGATAACTGCTCTTTCATACTCGGGAACTATCCTAATGCTTACTGCTAAAAAGATAATCACCAAAACCAAGAGTACAACTAAAGGCATGACAACACCCCCTAAGATTTGTAAACTGCTCCACCTTTATATATACCTAAGCCGGCAACACCCAAGCTTAAACTGGGGCTATCCAATCCTACAGCTTGTTCTCCGCTACACTCATAAGTATAGTCCAGAATCAATATCCTGTCAACAGTTCACAAAGCTGTTCTAAAAACTTAGCTCCCTTGACACTCAAAGACAAGGTGAGTTTTCTCTTACTAAATTTATAATAATCGTGAGTTGGGTAATAGTTGTGGTAGCCTTTTTCACAGCACCATGCCGGGTAGAATATGAGTGAGATCTGGCTAAACTCACTGCTCTTGCTTGCAGGCACATCTGCAGGAAGCGCGGTAGCGATATTTTTTAAAAAGGTCCCCGTGGGCGTAAATCTGAATCTGTCCTTTGCGGGTGGGGTAATGATGGTGGCGAGTTTTACGAGCCTCATATTGCCTGCGCTACACAGAGGTGGTTTTTTACAGACCTCCTTGGACATAATTACGGGGTTTGCTCTTATAGGGCTTGTAGAATACTTGTTTCCTCATAGAACACATGATAAAGTGCTTGTTTTTTCTTTAAGTATGATACTCCTCATAATTTCAATCACCTTACCCACCACCATAACCGCGGGTGGATTAACTTCTAGCGCACTCTGGGAAACTTCCAAAAGACTGCTTATTACAGTCCTTTGCTCGTGGGTAGTTCCCCTCTCTATAAAGGCTACAGGCTCTTTTGGGTTCCTCCCTACCTCTATGAGCTTTTTGGCTATCTCCCGCCTGTTTTTTACTGCCATCAGAAAGACAAGAGTGTTTATACCTTTCAGACTTTCCCAATCTATGTCCGAGCGTTCTTTTCTTGGGTCCT
>Ga0081473_127896_pt1 | contig 36304 bp, 39 predicted proteins | sample CisSprmetagenome_FD_70977 | JGI IMG/M metagenome (GOLD analysis project Ga0081473, IMG submission 70977) | Hypoxic/sulfidic aquatic microbial communities from Cistern Spring, Yellowstone National Park, USA v2 (version 2) | ecosystem: Environmental > Aquatic > Thermal springs > Hot (42-90C) >...
AGTCTCGTAGAAGAACCTTACGAGCGCCCCGCGCGGGGCCACGCCATTGAAGCAATCGTAAAGAATTGAAAGCCACTGTTTACGTCACTATTAGATCTTAAACTGACGGAGAAGCAATCGTAAAGAATTGAAAGCCTCGATGCCACGCACGGTCTCCACCAGCCTGTCGAGCGAAGCAATCGTAAAGAATTGAAAGCTGCTTTAACTCTTCAGCAGCTTTCTTCATGGTGTTCAAGAAGCAATCGTAAAGAATTGAAAGATCGTCGTCATACTTCACAATGAACATTCTGACAAGGTCAGAAGCAATCGTAAAGAATTGAAAGTTCGTTGAGAATAATTGAAAGAGCTCTTTTGGGTTTCAGAAGCAATCGTAAAGAATTGAAAGTACCCTAGCCCGCGTGTTTTTTTAACATCCTCCAAGAATATTGAAGCAATCGTAAAGAATTGAAAGTACGTTGAAGTGATAACGCTTGATGCGGACATCGTCTATAGAAGCAATCGTAAAGAATTGAAAGGAAGACAAACTTCACTACTGTTATCGGGAGGGTGTTAAAGCAATCGTAAAGAATTGAAAGCCGTGGACGTCGAGCACGGCCCCGTCGCTGGATAAAACCCTGAAGCAATCGTAAAGAATTGAAAGAGAGCTTCAAGAACTCATACCGCCCAGCGATGAATTGAAAGAAGCAATCGTAAAGAATTGAAAGAAAGTTTATCGATGGGATTAGAAGCAATCATGAAGAATTGAAAGTTCGTTTTTTTATCCATGTTGTCTCCGGGCCTTTGTCCTGTAGTATGATGCCGTGTTTAAGTAGCTCGCTTCTAATCCTGTCGGCGAGGTCGTATAGCTTCATTTTCCTCAGCTCCCTTCTCACCTCTACTATGAGGTTTACGAGGGGTTCAACCTCCTCTCCAACGGTCTTCTCCTCCTCGACTAGGGATAGAACCGCGTTGAACTCCTTGAAGACCCTCCGGGCCATTGAGACAAGCATGTAAACCGGCCTCGAGGCAAGCTCCTTGTTCACGATGCTTATAAGCTCGTTCGCAGCCGAAATCATCTCCGGGGTGTTGAAGTCGTTTGAAAGCGACTCGTGGAACTTGTTGTGGACGCGGATAATCCTACCCGCTAAAGCTAGATCCTCGTCCCGAACGTAGTGCTTGTCCACAGCCTCCCTCTCAAGCTTCTCCAGCAGGCTCCAAGTGTTGGTGAACCTCTCGTAGAACCTCCTAGCCTGCTCGAGAGACTCCTCGCTGTAGACGATCGGCTTCCTGTAGTGGGTGGAGAGGTACCAGACCCGCAGTGCTAGACCCCACTTCCCGTAGGCCTCCCTCAACGGGATTATGTTGCCGAGGCTCTTGCTCATCTTATCCGAGCCAACCATGACTAGCCCCGTGTGCATCCATATGCCAACCCACCCCCCGCCGTAGACAGCCTCGCTCTGAGCCCTCTCGTTCTCGTGGTGGGGGAATATAAGGTCTGTCCCACCACCGTGGATGTCAAACCTCCCACCCAGGTACCTTGAGCTCATCACACTGCACTCAATGTGCCAGCCAGGCCTCCCCCTACCCCACGGGCTCTCCCAGTAGGGCTCACCCGGCTTACTAGCCCTCCAGAGAACGAAGTCGTACGGCTTCTTCTTCTCGCCAAGGAACTCGGGCTCCTGGCTCCACAGCTCCCTGGAAGCCCTACCCGAGAGCCTCCCGTAGTCCGTGTACTTGTCCACCTCGAAGTAGACGCTGCCGCTTGGGGCGACATAGGCGTAGCCTTTATCGATTAGGAGCTGGATGAACTCTATTATCTCCTCAATGTGGTCTGTAACCCTGGGGTGGTGGTCTACTGTAACCCTGAGCTTGGACAAGGCCTCCATGTAGTCCCTAGTGTACTCCTCGGCGATCTCCCTCCAATCCCTCCCCTCGCTCCTAGACCTGTTGATGATCTTGTCGTCTATATCCGTGATGTTCATCACGTGGACAACGTTGAAGCCCCTGAGGGATAGGTACTTCTTGAGGGCGTCGTAGACGACGTATGTCCTCCCGTGGCCTATGTGAGTGTAGTCGTATACCGTCGGCCCGCAGACGTATATCTTTACAGTCCCCTCCTCAACGGGCTTAAGCGCCTCAACCCTCCTGGTAAGCGTGTTGTAGAGCTTGAACTCCATCACAAGCCCCTTAACCCAGCGAACACGTCTAGCACAGCCCTACCGACCAGCATAAATCTGTCCGCGAGCTCCATTGTAGTCAGGAAAACCTTCTCCTCCGAGACCAGGACGTCGCTTACAACAAGCACTGCAGCCGTCTCCCAGCCCCTCGCCCATCCCAGGGCGAACAAGCCCGCTGCCTCCATCTCCACCGCGACGAAGCCGAGGCGGCTCATCCTCTCAGCGAAGGAAGGGTCTTCAGCGTAGAACGCGTCGCTACTGAACACAGGGCCCGCGGTAAACCCGGCGCCCAGCCTAGCGAGGGACTCCATAATGCGCACTGTTAAAACAGGGCTGGGGCTCGTGGCCCCGCAGACCCCCGGCATGTACTGGCCCAACCCGCAACCACCCTGCGTGTACCCCGCCCCGGTCGCCACGACAATGTCCCCGGGCCTCATACCCCTCCTCAAACCCCCAGTCGTCCCAACTCTGACGATCCTCCTGGCCCCCAGCTTACCCAGCTCCTCGAAAACTATCATAGCGGATGGGCAGCCTATACCGTGGGTTGCTATAGTGGCTCTAACACCCTTATACCAGCCTGTTACAGCCTTAAGCCCCCTATGCTCGTTTACAACCCTGGGATCCTGGAGGAGCTGGCTTAACAAGTCTACTCTACCGGGGTCTCCTACAGCTATAACATCCTCCGCTATGTCCCCGGGCCTCGCTTTCAGGTGTGGGAGCTCTGTGAAACTCATCTACGAGACCCCCTCTTCCTCTTACCCCTCTTACTCTTCCTACTCTTCCTCCTACTAGTCTTCGCTCTTTTAGCCTTCTTCCTCCTACGCCTCCTCCCTCTAGTCTCAGCTTTAACCCTCTCGAGGAGGAGCTCGTGGGGGAATAAAATTCTCGTGCCCTCGCTGGTCTCGACGAGGATGAGATCGTACTCGAGCTTCTTCCAGAGAGTGAGCGCTGAGTCATACACTATACTGGGCTGGCCTGGCTTAAACTCGTGTACCACCCTAGGCGTCTCCCCTTCGACTTTAACCAGTTTGATGGATCTGAGGAAGCTGGGGTATGGCGACAGAATGGTTTCCACACCGTTGGCAACCCCCTCACCGATAACAACTTTCAAACCAGGCGCCTCAACCTCAACGAACCTAAGCCTCCCCTCGGCCGGCGGGTTGCTTGAGAGGATGTTCCCTGCGGTTGAGAGCATCGAGTTAACATCCCCCTCCACCTCGACCTCGCTCCAGGACTCCTCGGGCTTGTACAGGATAGCCGATAAAACACCGTCGTTCTCTACAAACGGGGTCAAATCGATTCGCTTCGACACGGCCCTCATAGCAAAACCCTTTAAAGCAAAGGGCTCTATGAGAGTTAAGGGGGTATTACCTATTTATCCTTCACCCGGGGAAAACTATGGTGGAACTCGTGGGTGTTAACGCTTTAATACGCGCCCAGCATAGGATTTTCATGTGGTGTCCTACGTGTCCCTCTCACTGAAAGTAATCCCTGTTAGAATACCCGAGGGCTCTAACGTCATCATAGGGCGGAGCCACTTCATAAAGACAGTTGAAGACATTTACGAGGTCCTCGTCACCTCCGTCCCCGGGGTTAAATTCGGCTTGGCGTTCAACGAGGCGAGCGGTAAGAGGCTTGTGAGGTTCGAGGGGAACGACGAGGAGCTAACCAAGGCTGCTGTGGAGGCAGCCCTAAGCATTGGCGCAGGCCACACATTCGTCCTTTACATCAGGAACGCCTACCCGATTAACATCCTGAACCAGCTGAAGAACACCCAGGAGGTGGTTTCAATATATGTTGCGACAGCGAACCCTGTGCAAGTCATTGTAGCAGAGACAGACCAGGGTAGGGCTGTAATAGGGGTTGTCGACGGGTACACCCCCCTAGGGGTTGAAGGTGTAGAGGATAAAAAAGAGAGACTCGAATTCCTCAGGAGGATCGGCTACAAGAAGTAGGGTTTAATCCCCGCGGCAATACCCTAGCTCTGCTTCAAGTTTTTCCAGGAGGCCCCAGGGGCTATCACCGGTAACCCTCCTTAGAACACACCTGCTTACACCGCTCTCCTCCACGAGGTAGAACAAGTACGAGCCCTCTACTAGTATCGCGACGTGGTAGCAGTCCACGCCATCAACCGACTCGTCTTCGTCAAGCACCCGCGTATCCTTGTTCTCGATGATGTAGTCGAGTAGAAGCCAGGCGTCCTCCCCTTCCACAACCTCACCTAACTCAAGGGCTGAAGCCTTTTCAACGCCTATAACCCTGGCTATCTCGGAGAACAGGTTTCCCCCGGGCATCAGTAATCCACGTATGACTCCTTCAGTACCTCCAAGACTTCCGCGACAGCGTGATCCGGCCCCACTCTAACTATGCGGGCTTTAACCCTGGAGCCTAGGCTCGCGTTCCTAACTATGACTTTAACGCCCTTGAACACGGCTACACCGTTACCCGACTCATCCACCCCATCTATGTTGAGGACTGTTATAGAGCCTACTCTGAGGGGGTTATCGTCCTCAGGCCTCCTTATGCTTGGGTATACGCTGAATTTCTGGATGTCGCTTGTATATGGCGCCCAAGAGTGTTTCTTCTGATGCCTGTTCACTAATTACCCCGTCCTACACGATACATTGCTAGATATATAAGTGATAAACCCTTTTAAAAAGCAATGGCTCTGGCTGGAGGACATGGCGTTCAAAGACTTCTTGAGGAACATAGTTAACACGCATTTAAGCAGGGCTCTCAGGGAGGGTAGGATACAGGCTAACACCGTAGACGAGGTTAGGAGGTTGCTGGCGGCCGCCGAGTCCAAGTATGGTTTCAGCTCCTTCGGCGGGAACCCTGAGAGGCTTATAGACTACTTCAACAGCAAGGACTTCGACCTACTGGCCCAGGCTTTTAAAGGAGGCGGGGCCCTAGACGTGTTGGCAAGGATACTCGAGGAAGCTTCCGTGGAATACGCTGACCTACCGGGTGTAAGCAGTAAGGCTAGAGAGCTGGCTAAGGCTCTCTCGGAGGGTAGGCAGGTTAAATCCGAGCTGACGGAGCTCTTCGAGAAGGTGAAAACACTGTTCCCCGGGGGCGAGGTCTCGATGGGGGAGAAGGAGATCGTGCTGAAGCTCAACTCAAACCGCACAATTAAGATTTCATACGATGAAGGCAAGGTCAGGGTCGTCAAATGCGAGACAACCATACTGGAGAAGGAGGATGTGGATAAGCTGAGGGAGGTGGCGGGGGGTGGGTAGGAGGGGTCTAGTGGTATTCGACTGCGACGGCGTGTTGACGGACGTCAAGAACAGCTGGGGCGTCCTACACGGATACTTCGGTAGCAGGGACAACAAGGTTTTCGCCGATTATTATAAGAGGGGTTTGATAACTTATGAGGACTGGATGAAGATAGATGTCGCTCTGATGATACACAGCTTTGGGAAGCCTATTAGAAGGGTGGACGTTGAGAGAGCTCTCTCGCAGATCAAGGTTAGAGATGAGGCTTACGAGGTGGTGGCCTACCTTAAAGAGCAATATGTCGTGGCAGTAGTCAGCGCCGGGGTTGAGGAGATCGTGGGTAGGGTCTGCAGGGAGCTTGGCGTAGACCTCTGCTTCTACAACGAGTTGAAGTACGTGGACGGCGAGCTCGTCCCAGGCGGGGTAGCCAGAGTCCCGTTGATGGAGAAGAACAAGGTTATCCACCAGCTGGCTGAGAGACTAGGCTTCGAGGCCGGGGATGTCACGTACATAGGTGACGATGTCTGGGATATACCAGTCTTCGAGGGGGTGGGTAACTCGATAGCGGTTAAACCTTGCGGCGACGCCTGCGCGAGAGCTAGGTGGGTTGTGGAAGATTTGAGGGAGACCATGCCCTTAATCGACAGGTTCTACATGGAAAAACGTGTGAGGGAAATCTTCGGGGACGTGTTTAACAGAGGGGATCCAGTGAAGTAATTCTCCTCGGAGGCTCCACCTAGGATACTTCCCCAGGCCACATAACTAGCTTGGAGATTAACTCGACAAGCCTCTCCTCGTCGATGTCGAGGAATAGCACTCTCTTATGCTTTTCCCTAGCCCCGTAGACGATGTCTATCTTGGAGACAGGGATGTTTAGGCTCCTACTCAGGAACCTCACTAGAGCCGCATTCTCCCTGCCTCTACCCTCGGGCTCCTGTGTCTGGAAGACGAGCTCTCCTCCCTCTATCACCAGGCCCTCGCTTGGCGACGATGGTTTCACGATGAGGTTTAATATGGGTCCCCTAGAAGAGGACTCGATGTTCCTGCGGACTATCTCTTCGACGCGAGGCATACCAACCCACATTTTATTTTTATCAGCCCAAAGACTATAAACCTTGAGGGGTATCCCTTATTCTCGAGGGCGATGAGGTAAACCTATGGCGGAACCGAGGCGTGAGGAGGCTGGGCGCTTCAACGAGGCCGATGAGCCTGCTCAACAGGGTTTAACAGCCTGGGGACTATAGGCCTTATAACCCCCTTCTCCACTAGCTCGACTATCCTCGCTGAAAGCCTCTCCTGCTCGGCGAAGCTACCGTAAGCGCTCCCCGACCCGATCAGCCTCACGATCTCCGCTCTAACTCGCGGGGGTATTGGAGCAGGCCTCCTCGGGAATAAGGGTGTTCCGGGTAGAGGCAGGTAGTAATGAAGGTGTATCCTAGCCCCTCTCTCCGCGAGAGACCTGGCAACCCTCACTGTCTCAAGCATGTCCTCCTCGGTCTCGGAGGGTAGCCCGAATATGAAGTCCACGCTGGGTTTAAACCCTGTTTTAATAAGTATGTCCACTGCGTTGAAGACGTCCTCGATGCCGTGCCCCCTGTGAATCCTCTCTAAAACCCGGTTGCTACCTGATTGAGCGCCCACTATGATCTCCTTGTTCGACACATACCTCTTCAATACCCTGGCAGACCCCTCTGTCACGTGCTCGGGCCTAACCTCACTCGGGAAGCTGCCGAGGTAGATCCTGGCCCCAGCGGGTGAGGCTACTTGGTGGAGGCTCTCAAGCAACTGTGCCAAAGCATCCTCGTCGACAGGCTGCCTGACGTCTGATAGATTGTAGGAGAGGGCGTCGGGTGTTATGAACCTTATATCCCTAACACCCTCTTCAACCATTATCTTTGCATACTCGACAATATTGCCCACACTCCTGTGCCGAGGCTTGAAACCATGGAAGTAGCTCACCTGGCAGAACCAGCAACCGTGGAAGCAACCCCTAGTGATTTCAATCGGGGTGTACAGGTGTCTCCAGTACGGGAATGGGGGATAGTCGTCCAGGCTAATGGGGCTTGCCCTCCTGCCGACGCGTAAACCCCCCTGCTCATCTATGTACACGATATTCCTAGCCTCGTCTAGGCTTAGGTCACGTGCTAAATAGCCGGCGAGATCCACTACAGCGGGCTCCCCCTCGCCCACCACGGCTACTTTGAAACCCATATTCAACAGGACGCCCAGAGGGTCGCCTGAGGCATGCGGGCCGCCGGCAACGGTCAAACACCCCCTTCTACCGGTATATTTCACAATCCTCACCACGTTGTCGTAGAAGATGTCGTCCGCAACCCTCGTGGTCAGGAGGCTGAAACCCAGGGCGCAGGCTGAGTAATTCGAGGAAGCGTAATCCACCAGCCTCTCAACAAGACCCAGGTCTTCAACTAGGAAAACATCGAGATCCCTCAACCTATCCAACACGGCTGCCAGACCGTAGATACTGTACCTTGCAAACCTGTCTACGTAGAGTATGAAAGCGTTCTTCAAAAAATCACCAAAAAGCTTATCCCCCAAGTTTATTTTAAAATATTAATATACAGTCCTGTCTAAGGCGGTTCCCATGGTCAACGTTGAACTATCTCCCGAGGAACTCGAGAGATTGAGCAGGAAGGTGAGGCTTAGGATACTCCACGAAGACGACGACATCGTGTTGATGACAGCCCCCAACGAGGAACAGTTGGTGAACATCATCTACGAGCTCCTCCAGGAGAAGCCCTTAAACCTGAAGGAGGTGCACCTGGTTCTGAGCGGTATAGCAAGTGAGGATAAGATAAGGAGGGCTGTGTCCAACCTAGCTGAGAACGGGCTTATCATCACGGGGCCGGACGGCCGTTACAGGGCTGTTCCAGCGTGAGACCCGTGGAGAGGTAAGTGAACACCCCTAGGAGGTCGCTGAAGACTCTCGCGCCCTTTTCTTCCAGCACCCTTCTCCTCTCAGGCTCCCTCGCAACACCCACAAACCTGACACCAGCTCTCAATGCACTCTCCAGGTCCGAAGTGTAGTCGCCTATGTAAACCGCCTCGCAGGGTTCAACACCGAATCTCCCCACAAGCCACTTGATCAGCCACGTCTTGTCGAAGACATACTCCTCCACGCCGTTCAAGGCCGGTATGTCGTAAGCCGTGTACACCTCGTCCACATACTCGTCTAATCCGAACCTCCGCAAGTCCTCTCTTATAGAGGTGGATGGAGTAAACCTCCCCGTGACGACGACCACCTTCACGCCTATACTCTTCAAAAGCCTGAGGAACTCGCCTGCAAAATCATATGGGCGCGTGCTCCTGCTACTATAGCTGGACCTAAAGAAGTGCCAGAAGAAACCCGGGTTCACCCCTCTTGGCACAAGCTCCTCCAATCTATCTGACTTAAAGTGCTCATAGAAGGATTCAAAAGATACTGGGCCCCCGCCGAATTCCCTGAGAGAGGTTGAGAAAGCCTCGTAGAAGTCTAGGAGGCTGTCTACGAGTGTTAAATCGTAGTCGGAGATGAGTAGTTTGAGCCCGAGCATTCTAGACCACATCAGATTTCGGGAGATAATTCACCGAATCATATATTCGGCAAACTCATCATCTATACTGAAATGAGTGGTTGAAGGGTTTTAAAATGAGTATACTCTGCACCATCGGGGAGGGGATTGAATGCAACGCCGGGAGGCTACGGGTTGAAGACGACATCCTCCTCTTAGATGGTGCTCAAGGGGGCCCGGTGGTCTTCAAGCATAAGCCCAGTCAAAGGGTCTTATGTAATGGGCTTGAATTCGGGGTTTCAACATGGGGAGGATCCTCGTACACCATCTGGGTTCCGGGGAGTGAGCCGCTTAAATGCGGCGTGGTTGAAGGAGCCCTCGAGGAGGTAGGTGACAGAGCTTACTTCGTGTCGCCAAAGCCGCTTGAGGACAAACCTGTCGTAGAAGAGTATCTCCTACGAGTGCTCAGGGGTGTAATAGGGGATAAGCCTGTCTTCATAACCCCTCCGATGGGTAGGAGGCTTGGCTTGCTGGAGAACGTTGTCGAAAGCACCGGGGACCCCTCTATAGCCTTGATGGGGAAGATCAAGGCCCTGTTGAAAGAGAGGGCGCCTTTAAACGCCGATTGCATCGCGAAGGCCGTTGAGACTAGGGTTATCAACCCGGGTGTTGTTAGCAGGGTCGTTAAAGGCGAGATAAGAGTAGGGTGCTTGCAGGGAGGCGGGGTGGTGTTCTGGTTTTGATCGTCGACATGCACGTCCACTGCCATGAGATAAGCCTCGAGGAGCTTGAGAGCCTGACGGAGGAGGGCTTCATACTTGTATGCGTGAGCGACGACTACGAATCGAGCCTTAGGACGCTGGAGCTGGCTGAGAGGTTGAGGGGCGTCCAACCGTGTATAGGGGTCCACCCATGGGAGATGGGTAGGGAGGACTACAGGCGTGTGCTAGAGCTGGTTGAGGAGAGAGTAGACGACATAAAGTGCCTTGGTGAAGTCGGCTTAGACAGGCAGTTCGTCCCTGAGACGTATGAGAAACAATTGGAGTTCTTCAAGAGGATTGTAGACCTGGCGAGAGAGTACAGCCTCGTCTTAAACCTCCACACCCCTAGGGCGTGGAGGGAGGTCTACGAGATCCTCGCGAGGAGCGATGTCGAGAAAGCATACTTCCACTGGTACACGGGGCCACAGGACTTGCTGGCGGAGATACAGGGGAGCGGGTTCTACATAGGTTTGAACCCGGCTTTCAAAACCCAGGTTAAACACAGACTCATACTGGAGGCGGCAGACTTGGATAAAGCTTTGACGGAGAGCGACGCCCCCTACGAGTATAAGGGGTTGAAGCTTTCACCCAGGTTGATTCACGAGACGATAAGCTACTTGTCGGAGAGAAGGGGGTTGATAAAAGAGGATTTAGTAGGCAGGTTCTACTCCAACTACCTGAAGCTCTTCAAGTAGCTAGGTTTCAGCTACGGCTCCACCTCTGCCAGCAACCTCTCTGAGAGCTCTGTGAGCTACAACGATTATTCTCCCGGCTTGCTGACTGACAGTAATATGGAGGCCCTCCACTTCAAAATCTATCTTACCCACTCCACCGAGCCCCACCATAGCTGCCAACCCGCTTAAAGCCTTGTGGGCACCGTACCCGAGCTTGGACAGGGATTCGATTAGTTCGCGCGGGGTGTTGAGGTCTGCCGCGAAGTTCATTACTCTACCGTTTAAGTCCATTACTATTAGCACAGCCTCCTCCATCAAACCCTCTCTATGAATCCATAGCTGACTGTTTTAAAGAGAACCCCCCGGGTATTATCACAGGGCCATGGGTTAAAGCTGGGATAGCGCTTGCTTCAACTCCTCGAGGAGTTGGAGCCTGCTTCTCGCGAGCTCGATTAACCTGGTTAACTTGTCGTTGGATTCACGGCACGCGTCAAGCTCCTTCCTCAAACGCTCGACTTCCCCCTGTAGCTCGCTCACCCTATTCTCCAGCTCCGTTACTTTTCTCACAAGCGCCTCCTTCTCTTTTTCAAAACCCTCCCTCACCCTAGTTAATTGGATCTCCCCGCTGAAGGGTACTACTAGTCTGAGCGTCCCGGATTTCAGCTTCTCGTACGTGGAGATGACTAGCCTCCCAGCCTTGGTCTTACCCTGGATATGCGCCCTAATAGTGTGCTCGCTTCTCCCAACCTCCTCGGCTATCTTGCTCACAGGCTTCCCAGCCTTATACTTCGCATAGGAGGCGGCGGCCACGGCCAGGCTCTCGAGCCACGTAGTCCTCTCAACGGGGTCTTTCAAGAGCTCGACTACCTCCGGGCTGTAGAGCGTGCCTACGATTAAGGCGGCCTCGAGCTTCTGCTCATCCCGCGCACCAAACGGTGTGAGAGGTATATCTGATAAATCTATGGTGAGCTCCGACAAGCAAGCCACCATGACTAAATATAAATAAGGCATGCTTTAACTTTTCCCTACCAGTTAAAAACATTCCTAAACCCACTAACAGTAGGGGTTTAACATGAGGTTGATTATCACCTACGGCAGAGACGACGAGTCCCTGATGATAAAGAGCATAGTGGAGTTCGCTGTGGGGATCGCGAGAGAGAAATACGGTGTGCCGATTGAAGTATACGAGGTTCAGCTAGAGGGGATTAAAGGTGTTAGAGTAGAGCTAGAGGGGAATGGGGAAGTACACTTGGAGGAGGCGCCCAGTCTAAACGACCTCGTGGAAGCCCTAGTAGTAGCGGGCAGCCTCTTGAAGCCCAGCACCACATATATAGGAGGAGAGACTCTAGCTACTGGTTGACTCCACACCGATCTTGTAGAACGGGCACTCCCTCCAGGCCGGTGAAGCACACTTCCTCGCATTAGACCGGGTTAGAACCCTGTCTGCAACAGTGCACACGGCTACACACTGGTCCTCATCCACCCTCTCTATCTTAAGGAACGGGCACTCGCTCCTCAAATCACACGGGATCACGTGGACAGGGTAGTAGGCTGGAGTGGATTTCTCCTCGAGCCCAGACACTTAAACCACTCTCCCTCCTACCCTATGAGCCTTGTACAGTATAATAAGACCGGGGACTATATTCGTCAAGGCGTATACAAGCCTGTAAGCCACCACATAGCCGGGGGCAAGGGATAGGCTTAAACCGTACTCGGAGACAATAGCCCCACCCGGCGAGGGCAGGGAGCTGAGGGCCTGTGAGTAGAAGTATCCTCTGAAGGCTTCTTCGAAATAAGCGTGGCTTAGACCCCCCAGTAGTGGTAGCACGGATGAGGCTTGTAGAACCTGGGCTAGGAGTGTTAGAGCGATTATGGCCAAGAGGTCTATGAACTTGATCCTGCTAGACGTGTTCCAGAACGCTACAGATAGCGTAAGAGCCCATGACGCGAACTTGTCTAGAAAGCCTCTGAATTGCCTGACACTGCTTCCCGCATTATTACCGTACCTCCTCCCCGTGTAGATGAGTAGGAGTGAAGCAATAATCCAGGCCGCGATAGACCCACCTGAGGTTAAAGCCACAGGTAGACTCCATGGGAACTGGCTCAAAGAGAATACCAGGGCTGTTAGGCTTGTGAAGACAACATCGAAGAAAACCTCGAAGTAGGATACCGCAAGCATCTCCGTGAAGGAGAAGCCTTTTAAAGCAAGGTAGCCAGCCCTACCCAACTCGCCTCCAACAGCTGAAGGCGTGAGAAACGCGGCGAGATTACCCGTGAGGCGTGCCTTGTAGTAGTCTAGTAGCGGAAGCCTCCTACCAGTATACCTGGCGTGGATGATCATTAGTCTAATCGATGCTAGGAAGTAGCCGGCCATCAGCAGGACGGAGGCTATGATAATGTTCGGCAGGGGTATCGAGGCTAGTAGTGTGTAACCGGAGGTTAACACGCTGTAAAGTAGTATTGTAGTGAAAACGATTATCAGCGATGCAGCGCTTTTCCAGCCCATTGTAAACCTCCTTCAAACGGGTTAAACCTCTGCTTCACGCGATGAAACAGATTGCCCGCCGTGTTGCAGTATGGGGACGCAATTTAAAACCGTTTAAAGGAATTTAGAATCTCAGCATTCAGGGTGCTGGAGGATGGGCTTTTAGCTTCAGCGAGGAGAAGCTCGAGGCTCTCAGAGTAGACAAGCAGGCTCTGAGAGAGATAATAAAGGAGTTGAAGAAGTGGAAGGCCCCGGCCACAGTCCTCCTATCCCTTTACGTACCGCCGGGGAGGCCTGTGAGCGAGGTAGTCAACCTGCTTAGGGAAGAGCTCTCTATCTCAGACAACATCAAGCTGAAGAGGACGAGGAACGCTGTCCAGAGGGCTCTGGCGGCAGCTATAGATAGGGTTAGCAAGATCAGCAAGATACCTGACAAGGGGCTGGTCTTCTTCGCCGGGGAGAACGTTGAGACAGGCGATTTCATATCGATGATGCTGATACCGCCAGAGGAGGTTAGAGTCTTCTTCTACAGGACGGATAAAACATTCCACACGGAGTTCCTCGAGGACATGGTGTACGAGCACAGTATTATAGGGCTCATACTCGTGGAGAGGGATGCCGCTACAATAGGCTTACTCAAAGGGAACAGGCTTACAGTGCTGGAGGAGATGGAGGAGTATATACCGGGTAAACACGAGAAGGGTGGTCAAAGCCAGAGGAGGTATGATAGGATCATAGAGCAGATGGTCGAGGACTTCTACAAGAAAGTGGGTGAGCACGCTAACAAGGCCTTTCTCCCGCTCCTAGAGGAGGGGAAGCTGAAGGCCGTCCTGGTCGGGGGGCCAGCTTACAGCAAGTACGACTTCGTCCAGGGAGAATACCTTGACTACAGGTTGAAGAAGATCCTGGTGGACCAGTTGATAGACGTCTCATACCAGGGTGAAGCAGGGTTGAGGGAGCTGGTGATGAAAGCAGAGGATATCCTGAGGGAGCAGGAGTACGTTGAGGGCTTGAAGGCTATCGAGGAGTTCAAGTTGCACCTCGCTAAAGACGATGGCATGGTAGTGTACGGTGAAAACGAGGTTGATAACGCCCTGGAGTTAGGCGCGGTTAAAGAGCTGATTGTATCAGAGGAGAGGGGTGACGTGGAAAAATGGCTTGAGAAAGCCAAGAGCCATGGTGCTAGAGTGGTGGTGATAAACAACGATATGCCTGAAGGCGAATGGTTCTACAAGACATTCAACGGGGTAGGGGGTATACTGAGGTTTAAGACAGGTTAGCGTTAAGGTTTTTACCGCGTGCTCCAAGTGTTTCAATAATTGGGGGTCGAATTGTCGCTCCTAGACCCCGAGGAGAGGAGGCTGTACCTCAACCTTATTCTACAAGCAGGCCTCGAGGAAGATTTTCTCGAATGGCTTAGGCAACAAGGGATCACTCATGTCGTAGGACGCTTCGACAACATACCGTTAGAGCTGATTAAAGCCTATGCGGGGGAGAGGAAGCTTACTGTGAACGGGGAGGAGGCTGAGAGGGTTCAAGAGGTTGGGGAGGCTGATGAAAGGTTTATTCCCGCGAAAGCTAGAAGCAGGAGGTTTTAATGTGAGCCGGGAGTGACCCGACCCATGTTCACTCGCCCCCGGTACTACGAGGGCGTTGCATGGGCACCGGGGTCACCGTAAAAACGTAATTGGCTAAAAGGGTTTAAAATATTGCCTTCTTCGGAAAATAAGACTACTTTATGTCGATGGAGGGGGTCTTGCTAGCCTTTATGTTAATTGAAGTCTCGGCAATACCGTTGGAATACCTTGTTATCCTCCTCAGGCTGTCTAAGACCATTATGTGGAAGGCTTTCTCCTGATCCGGTATATCAGCCACCAACACCTTGGAGACAGTCTCGTCTATCCTGCCCACCGTCTCGCGAGTCTTCTGAATAACCTCCTCGGCGTCCTGCCTACTGAGCTTGTAGAGGGATTGCATAGCGTTGTTCAACAGGTCTATGAGGGGTAGCCCCAAGTTGTATATTTCCTCGCCTACAGCCGAGGGTTTCCCATACTTGATGACATTCTTAGCAACATTTGTCGCGTGGTCTGCTATCCTCTCAAGGTTCCTGGCTATAATCCTATAGTTGATCGCCTCAACCGGCGAGGACAACCCTAGGTCGTGCATCACCTTGACGTCCAGGAGAGCCATCGAGAGCTCCCTGATGATCATGAAGTGGAATCTATCAGCCTCGTCATCCCTCTGGATAACGGCTTCAGCAAGATACTTATCGCTGTTCTTATAGCTGATTAAACTGTCTTTAAGCATGTTTGAGACTATTAGGTGGAGCCTGCGTAGCGCGCTCTCCAGAGGCAACTCTTTCAAGTCTAGTAGTATCTTAAAGGAGATAGTGTTATAGGTCTCGTCGACAACCTCCACACCAGCCAGTTTGATCCTAACCATGTTCTTCAAGTCGCTGATCTTCTTCGCCAGGTTCTGGAGTGAGGGGTCGAATGAGATCGTCAGGTTAGTGTAGCCGGCGAGATAGTATGCGACGATACTCCTGAAGATCTCCTCGATCCTAGCCTCACTGAACACCTTGACGCTAGCCTGCAACTGGGCTACCTCGAATGTGCCCGGGGTTATGACGAGCCTACCCCCGTGCTCGTATATATACACGTAGTCGCCGCTCTTCAACCCCACAGAGTCAATCCACTCTTTCGGGAGGGTTACTATGAAGGAAGAGCTACCCGTCTTCTGAACCTTCCTCCTCTCTACACTAGCCATCATACTACACCCCTAACTACATATAGTTTTTTCACACCTATATCTACTTTATACCCTTAAATACTTAACCCTAAGCTACATGACCGAATATATATACAAAAAACTAACAGTGGTTTCAACAAGATCAAACTAAATAAACATTTAGACCATACACGTCTTACTCGGATATTCGAATCACCGTCTGCCAAACCCACTGGAACTCCAACCCCCTGGAGGACTATTCCGAGGCTTATAACCCCCTCTAACACTATTCTATCTTGAAGCCGGGGTGGCCGAGCGGTCTAAGGCGGCGGGCTGCAGGGCCCACTTGTAGAGGGGTTCAGACACCCGTTTAACCGCGGGTTCGAATCCCGCCCCCGGCTCTCGCTCACCAAGACCCCCACCCGCCGATGTTTTCAACAGCCTCATCGGGCACCCTGCCCTCCGCGACATCTCTTACCGCCTCCTCGAGTATGCGGAGGGATTCCTCCAGGTCCTCTCTAGGTATGTTGAGTGGTGGCATAAACCTCAGGACATTCCCCTGCCTGCCAAGAGTGGTTATAATCAACCCTCTCCTCCAAGCACTCCAAGATATCTTCAGCGCCTTCAACCGTGAGGGCTTCCTGCTTCTCCTGTCCTCGACCACCTCAACACCTATCATCAAGCCAAGCCCCCTCACATCCCCGATGAAATGGTACTTCTCCCCAAGCTCCCCCAACCTCTTCAAAACCTCTGCGCCGAGAAGTCTAGCCCTATCCACAAGCTCCTCCCTGCTTACCACCCGTATAGTCGCCAAGGCAGCCCTGCAGGAGACGGCGTGACCCATGTTCGTGAAACCCAAGCCAACTCTAGGTAGTGAGTCGAGGATCTCGCTCCTGGCTATGACTGCCGAGAGCGGGAACCCGCCTCCGAGGGCCTTGGCTGATACGACTATATCGGGTGTCACACCGTAGTGCTGGATACCCCACCAGGCGCCTGTTCTACCAAGCCCTGTCTGAGCCTCATCGTCGACGAGGAGGATATTGTTCTCGCCGGCTATTCTCGCGACTTCTCTAACGAAATCCCGGGGTGGGACAACGATCCCAGCGTCCCCTTGAACTGGTTCTACGACGATGGATGAAACCCCACCGGTTTCTCTCACCGCCTTCTCCAACTCCCCCACTGCGAGGTTAGTGAGCTCGCCGGGTTGCTCGTACCCGTCTACACCCCACTTATTCCTATAGGGGTTGGGGTACTCGACGAAGAGTACATCCCTGTAGGCTAGCAAACTATTAAACCCGATACTACCCCGTAGAATGCCGCTAACCCCTAGAGGCAGGTATAGGGTTCCGTGGAAAGAGTCGCTGAAGGATATTATCCGGCTCCTCCCTGTGTAGTGGAGAGAGGCCATTAAGGCTATTTCCAACGCGTCCGATCCGCTGAAGCCGAATACAACTTTCTTACTGAAGCCTCCGGGAGACAACTCCCCCAGGGTTTTCGCCAAGTCTATCGAGGGCTTGTTGTAGAAGTAGAGGGTTGTGTAATTGAACAACTCTTTAACCTGGTCTAAGACCTCTTTAACAACCTCCTCGTGGTTGAAGCCTATCAAGTAGACTCCTGAACCCGAGGTTGCATCTATAAACTCCCTGCCGGCTTCATCGTAAAGCCTACACCCCTTCCCCTTAACTGGGATGAATGGAAAGTACTTTAACACGAATGCTCTCGGGATCAAACTCTCTTCTTCTACGGTTATACTTGTAGCCATATTACCTCTATATAGATGAAATATGTTTTTAAATTATGCTAGACGAAAACTATATTTTGGTGGGTTGGAGTGGCCGAAGAAGTGGTGTTTGTTAGAAGAGCCTCAGGGCTTGTAAGAGAGTTATCGTGGCTAGACGTGGCCTTATGGTCTATAGCATGCCCAGCTGCCTCTGGTATGACCTTCTACGCTGTGAAGATGCTGGGGTACCCGGACACCTACGGCGGGAATATCGCTCTAGCGTTCTTCTTAGCCGGCTTGATATTCCTGCCTCTCACAATAGCGTTCTACTATATAGTAGCCTCCTTCCCTAGGTCTAGTAGCATGTATGTAGTTGTGTCGAGAACCCTCCACTCGGTCTTAGGATACATTCCATTCTGGTACTATATTGTCGGGGGAGGCGGGGCTATGACTGCTGGATTCATAATGTACATTGGGTTGAAGGCCTTCAGCGGCCCCCTCGCAGTCGCAGGCTTAGCCTCGGGTAGCCAGTCTCTGATAAACATGGCTAACGCCTTGATAGACCCTGTCAACCAATTGATAATATAAATAATCCTAGTCGTAGTACTATGGATTCTAAACCTTGGCGGTATGAAAGTAATTAAGTGGACTATGAGGGTTGCCACAATAATACCCCTCGCGGTCACCGTTATAACCCTGGGCGCACTGGCTTTCATGGGCCCTGGGCAGGGTGTAGCCGCATTCGAGTCCGTCTACGGGGCTGGGAGCGCATCCAAAATAATGTCGGTTGCCTTCAACGAGAATGTGAGCAAGCAATACAACGTACCTGTCCTCACAGCAAACTCGCTCCTGATAGGAACCTACGGGATGCTCTTCTGGACTTTATGGGCCTGGTCGGGCCTCGAAGTCACAACTTTTATAGGTAGTGAGGTGAAGGACCCCGGTAGATCCTATCTGAAGGGCCTCTTCGTAGGCTACGCTGTGGTCATGGCCCTCTACTTGTTCAACGCCTTTATACTACCATACGTCTTCAACTACGACTTTTTAGCCGCGTACGCCTACCTTAAAGCAAACTACCCGGACGTCCTCTCAAGTCTATTGCCCGGCAAACCTCTCCCAGAGCCTTCTGTCCCATTCTACATATCAATCGCATTCCCTAACCCAGCGCTAGCAATCCTAGTCGGGTTAGCCTACTTCCTCTGGTATCTCAACACAGCTATACCGGTCTGGGTTGCCGCTGTCAGAGGGTTCTTCTCGATGAGCTTCGACAGGGCTCTACCGGAGAAGATGGCTTCGGTATCACCTAGATTCGCGGCCCCAACCTGGGCGAACCACGTGACCGCTATCATAGCCGGCCTAGGAGCCGTAATAACATACTATGAGGCCCTAGGCGCCACGCTGGCAACAGCCCTAATATCGTGGTTGGACTTCAGCCTATTCATATTCGTCTGGCCCGTAGGCCTTTCTCTGACACTCCTACCGTGGTGGAGGCCCGAGATATTTGAGAGAACGGTGTTCAAGTCGAGGATCGCCACATCAGTTCTCGGTATAATAGTCTTCGCTATTGGATGGTAGCTCATGCTCTACACATCCTACCCCGAGCCCTCTGTGCAGATGGTGAACATCGCGGCAGGCGTGATCGGCATCTCGGTATACACATATATGATGGCTAGGAATAGGGCTAGAGGCATTGACCCCAGCAAAATATACGGTCAGATACCCCCAGCCTAGTTTTTTACCCCCACCCATCATAAATTCAAGGTGATATGGCGGAATGGTATCACGTATATTCTTCTCGGTAGACGTCCATGGATCAACGCTTGTCTGGAGGAAGTGGATAAAAGCACAAGAGCTGTATAAAGCAAACACGCTGATCCTGTCAGGCGACCTGACAGGTAAAGTACTCGTGCCTATCATAAAACACAGCGACGGGTCCTGGACGGCAAGATACTTCGGCTCAAGGTGGGTTATGAAGAGCGAGGGCGAGGTGAGGGCCTTCGAGGAGAGGCTTGAGGGGTCTGGAGCATACTATGTGAGAGTAGAGGAGAAAGAGTTGGAGGATATGAAGAACAACCCGGATCTCGTCAACAAAGTCATGGTCGAGAAGATGGTTGAGAGGCTGAGGAACTGGCTTGAAATGCTTGTAAGAAAGGTGGACACGAAAAGCGTTCAAACAATTGTCATGCCGGGCAACGACGACGACTGGGTTATAGACGGGGTTATAAAAGAATACGAGCCCAAGGGGGTTGTCTACCCGATCGACAGGATATTCAGCGTCGAGAAGCTTGAGGTAGTGTCCTCACCGTACGTGAACCCAACACCGTGGAACACGCCGAGAGAGAAGGATGAGAAAGAGTTGGAGAAGTACTTGGAGAGGCTTGTCTCGAAGTTGCAGGAGCCATCTAAGTCTATATTCAACTTCCACCCCCCACCCTACAACACAATGCTTGACCTGGCGCCTAAGCTCACCAAGGATTTAAGAGTCGTCACAGTGGCGGGCGTACCCCAATTCGAGCACGTGGGCTCAAAAGCTGTAAGGAGGGTTATAGAGAAATACCAGCCTGTCATAGGCTTACACGGCCACAGACACGAGTCAAGCGGGCACGACCAGATAGGGAGGACGATTGTTGTCAACCCGGGTAGCGAGTACAGCGAGGGGGTGTTGAAAGCGTATATCGTCGAGGTCGAGGGCGACAGGCTGTTGAACTACTATAAGATCGAGGGGTGAAAATGTCCTCGAAGAGAAATAAGCTCACGACGGATGAATTCGTGAAGGAGGCCGTGGGCATTGTGTCCAGAGCCTCGGAGAAGGGTGTCGTCCTCAGGATACTGGGTGCTCTAGGCGTATACATACACTCGGTTGATAAGCCTGGTGTATTAGACATCTACGAGAAGCTGGGCAGGTTTAAGGGCGAGGGCCTAGTATTCACAGACCTCGACCTAATGGGTTACAGCAAGCAGAGGAAGGAGATAATAGAGCTCTTCGAGAAAGACCTTAAATTCAACTACGACCCATATGTTAAAGCACTCTTCGCTGGAAGAAGGCTTATTTACTACCATCCAGCGGGTTTGTACCACGTGGATGTATTTTTCGACAAGCTAGAGTTCAGCCATGACATAGACTTCGGGAGCAAGCCTGGTAAAGGCCTACTCGAACTAGACTACCCCACCGTCTCACTCGCACACCTCGTCCTAGAGAAGCTTCAGATACACGAGATAAACTGGAAGGATCTTGTCGACCTATCTGTATTATTTTACTCGCACAACCTGTGTAGCCAAGAGGGGGTTAAGACAAGGGAGTGCATAGATGACGATTTGATATCCTCACTTCTCTCAGACGACTGGGGTTTCTGGTATGACGCCATGTTAAACATTGCTAAACTAAAAGACATGCTGACGGGTAAACTAGCGGAGGGCGTTATAGGTAAAGATATCGCTGAAAGAGTACTAGACAGGTTGGACGCGCTTGTCCGGAGAGTGGAGTCAACGCCGAAAACCAAGAACTGGATTAAAAGATCCAAGGTTGGGACGTCTAAGCCCTGGTATAGGGTGGTTGAGGAAATCGAGAGGTAGAAGCCCTTTAAAGCAGATGCCGTGGGATTCTAAGAAAGGGGCTTCTTGTCCAGCGGTATAGAGGGGAGTGAGGGAAACCAGCTGGATTTACCCAGGGAGATAGCTGGTCTTAAGTTGAAGCTCGAGGAGCTTGATGCCAAGCTCGGGGAGGTGGGCAAGTTGGCGGTAGATCTAAGGAGCGAGGTGAGCAAGCTAGCCGCAGGTTTAGAAGGGTTGCAGAAAGAGGTGAGCAAGCTGTCAGAGTCGTTCGGCCATGTTGTAGAGGATATCGCCAGGAGCACTCTACCAAGCATCCTACTGGCTAAGATGGGTATCTCGATTGGAAGCCTCGCAAGGGCCTTCTTCACTGTGGACGGGCGTGTCGTCGAGTTAGACATTTATGGTGTCGGGGAGAGGCTGAGCGATAAAAGCCGCGTTGAAATATTAGGTGAGGCGAAGGCTAGAATACACGGCGAGGACGTCCGCTTGTTCCATGAAAAAGCGTTGAGGCTATTGGATAGTAAAGTATTGGACGGAAACCCGGTACTCGTTATGTACGGCCTCTACGCACATCCATCCGCAATAGAGGAGGCGTCGAGAAGAGGGGTCGCTCTGATAACACCCTACATAGAGGTTGTGAAAGCAACCAAGCAGGGTTAACGTCTCGTAACACTCAGCCAGTTAGGCAAAACTATATTTACCAAGGTAGAGCTCGAGGTGTATTATATGCATAAACTTTATGTGGTGGGATGCAGAGAGATATAAAACGCCGGGTCCAAACCAGGTTTGAATGCTGGGTTTAAGCTAAGGTGAAACCCGGGCTGAACAGTGGGGGTGTGCTGGGCTCGTCGGCCCGGGCCACCGGGCTGATGAGTCTAGTATACTCCCACCATTCAGTCCGGGCGTAGCCTTAGTTTAAACCTAGCATTCAAACTGGGGATAAACCGGCTTCTCCTACCTGTTATCCAACCTGGTTTCAATTGTACCATGATTTAAAAAGCTGGAAACTCATATGGGGAGACAGGTGTAAAAGTAGTTGCGTATTCTCCACACATCTGATTTACATCTGGGAAGCAGGCTTTTCTCGGATAACCCTTCCTTTAAAAAAGCTTTCCACGAGGCTTTCAAGGAGATAGCTGAAATAGCCTTAAGCAAGTCTTGTAGCCTAGTCTTGGTCTCGGGGGATTTATTCGACTCGAGCACTCTTAACAGAATAGACACGGAGACCGTTTTAAGGTCTGTAGAGGTCTTGAGGGAGCTGAAGAAGCATGGAGTCAAAGTGGCCGTCTCACCCGGCAACCACGACATACATCTAGATGGAGAGGGGGTTCTAGACCTCCTCGAGAAAGCTGAGCTCATCCTCAAACCAGGGGTTAGAGTAGGGGATTTAATTGAGGTTAAACCACTGGACGTCGACGATTACACCCTCCTGGCGTTGCCCGGTCTAAGGAATTCAAGCGAGGTAGACTACGTTAACAGCAGGAGGATAAAGATTGTGGGGGAGGCTGGGAGACGGAGGATTGTGATGGCTCATAGCATCGTCGACATAGGTAGCCTACGGGTCGGCGACCTAGTCCCGAGGCTGAGCGGGGAGAAATCCATCAGCTTAAACACACTAGACATGTTGTTCCCGCAGACAATCTACTTCGCCCTAGGGCACGTCCACTACCCCATCCCCCTGGAGAAGACGGGTTTCACGAGAGCAGCCTACCCTGGGGCACCAATCGGCTACGATTTAAACGACCTCCTAGACTCCTTCTTCCTCAAGAACAAGGGTATACGTCGCAGGGTTCTGCTAGTCGACCTTGAAGGGGAGACGCCCCGGTACGAGGCCGTTGAGTTGTCGAATACGCCTGACGTGGGATACTTGGAGCTACCGGAGAAAGTAGACATGGCTACAGCTCTGAACACGTTAACGGACGTGCTGGAGAAGCTTAGGAAGCCGTGGCGTGTCGTGGTTGTATCAGTTAGCAAGAGCGTTGACAACACTATCCTGGCGAAGCTGAGGAGTACCGCCGAGAGGGAGTCGGCTTACGCATACATCAGGGTGAGGGGGCTCGAGGAGGTTGAACCCTTCACTCTTACAAGCCTCACGCAAGTCTCCGATTTATTTGAGAGGGAGAGGAAACTCCTAGCACAACTCCTACCGAGATACGGTTTAAAAATAGCCCCTGATAGAGTGCAGGAGCTCATAGACCTTGTTTCCAGGGGGGTTCCCGTGGAGGAGGTTATCAGAGAATTATTGAAGGCGGTGGATGAGGTTGAGTAAGACCCCTACGCTGGAGGAGAGGTTGAAGGCGGTTGTGAGAATCATGGTTGAAGACTACAGTAGGCTGGGCGAATTAGACATCTTCAAAATCAGAGAGGAGTTCTTCAGGAGCTTCTACCAGCCAGCAGGCTTCGGTGAGGGGCCGGACCACCCTATAGTGTTCGTCGACTCGGGTCACACAGGTAAGGCTTATTCGACAGACAGCTTCAATTTCACCCTGATGAACCTCGGCGCCATTGTTAGAAGGGGCTCCAACCTAGAGTATATTACAAATTCTTCTGGGGCACCCGAGGTCGAAAGCTACGTCATCTACTCTTCTATAACCTCGCTGGGGTTCAGGGTTCTTATTCAACCCCTGGATGAGAGGCAACTGCTAGTGGAATCCGATAGAGCCAGCGAGGTATCCGAGATGCTTTCATCCCTGCTAACACAGGGGCTGGACAGCGCCTTCGGGATTAGCCTGGGGTCTTGGGATAGGAAGATAAGGTACTTCAACAGGATGGTCAATTACATCATATCGCTCATGGAGCTATCCTACTGTGTGAAAGCGCTTGGAAGGATCCCAGACTCCATCTGCGTCCTCGATGGGACTCTCGTGAGATGGTATGGTGCAGGCGGGATGCCCAGGAGAATAGGGTTCGACGGCCTGGATATAGTGAGCCTGCTCACCGGGGTAAACAAGGATAGGATTGTAGGCGAGTTCCTGGGCAAGATCTACGGGCTAGCGAAGACGACTAAGTTCACGACTATCGCCAGGAGCAGGAGGTTGCTGGAGGGTAGAGGCGGATACGGGTCCATCAGCGTTGGAAGCGTTGGGAGGGCTTCAAAGATGTTGAGGGATGTCTACGTGAAGGATCCCGGTATTGCCGAGAAACTCCTCCACACGGTGGTCGCACCTGTCTACGGCAGGCACGGCGTTTACGCGTTGAGAACACCTCTCTCGGTGGACGGCGTCAACATCTACGTATTCAGCCTCTACACGAGAAGCCCCTTGATCAAGCTTAGGGAGGGGTTTGTAGTCGACGAGGCTAGTGTTGAGGAGGCTTCGAGGAGGCTTGCAACAGGTGTTGGGACCATCTTCTCTAAGCTGACGAAAGCGCCAGGCTACCCCCCACACGGCTTCATGGACGTAGACCAGCTTGTCAGGTTGAGGAAAGAGTATGTGAGGAAGAAGTTTGAGCCTAGGATGATAAGCTTCATAAGGGAGGTTTCAGGGAGAGTCAACCACCCCCTCCTGGAGGTTTTCAAGTATGAGGCTACGAAGAGGCTGGGTTACCTGAGGGGGTTTGCGTGAGCTCAATAGGCTTCATAGCTGGGTGGAGGGAAAACAAGGTTTTAATACATTTCAAAAGAGACTTCACGCCGAGCATAGGCGACTTCTATTATGTTAGTCAAGCCGGCAGGAAAACCCTACTACAGCTGACAACACTGAGTAGCTGGATGGAGGCTTTGACTCCTGGGATCGAGGCACACCACGAGTCAGCTGTCTTCGAGGACGCTTTCACCCAGACGGGGCTGGCTGAGGCCTTCCTTGAGTACGATGAGGGTAGAGGAGTCCTATACACCCCGTCAACATTGCCCAGGCCCGGTAGCGAGGTGTATAAAATAGACCCCTCGGATAAAGAGAGCTCCCAGCTTATGAGCAGGGTCAGCGAGGCATCTGGGGAGGGCGTGCCGGCGTGCCTTCTCAGAGCAGGCCTCGCCCCACACCCCAAGCTGAGGGAGAGAGCGTACTTTAGAGATTCAAGGATTAGGCTCCCCTTAGGCAGGATCATACCTAAGCACGTGCTGGTAAACGGCCAGACGGGGGCGGGGAAGACAACTGGTGTTAAAGGGCTTATCGTTTCATCCATAGCCTACCCGGCATCCCCGTTGACTTGGATTATACTGGACAGGCACGGCGAGTACTCAGGGGCGTCGGGCGAGCTGGGTTTCAGGGGGGCTGTAGAGAAGGCTATGGCGATCGGTGGGGGCGTGGCGTTGGAGACCGTGGTCCTGGACTACAAGATGGGGGTCGCCGGTGGGGGGATTAAAGCCACCCCTATAGCGCTATCCGACATCGACGTGCCGGACATCGCTATAGCACTCGACCTCAGCGACGATGATGCAGCGTTGGTGGAGGATCTCCTTGACGCTTTAGCAATCGTTGTCTCCCAGGCGTGCGGTGCGGGTGGTTTAACGCAGGCTGTCTGCAACCAATTCATCTCGACAGCAGGCGACGTGGTCACCCCTAAGGGCGACCTACTCGCATTATACCTCTTGATCTTCGACAACCTAATTAGATCCGAGGCGGCCGCTAAAGCTTCGGGAGGAGAGAAAACTATAGGGTTCCACAGGTACCTGCTTGAGAGAGGGTTCAGCAGCGTCCTGCAACTGAGGAGGCTGAAGAGGATTATCACCTCGGCCCTCAACATAAAGACTAGGCCGAAGCAGTACGGGGATTCGAAGAGGCTTGTCTACGTTGTCGACGACTCACTAAGCGTCTTCAAGACAGCGAGCTTCCTCAAAGACCCCGACGCTGTCTCCGCGATACTCCACGCGTTGCTTACAAACGTCTACAGGGATTCCGGGAGTATAACCTCTGCCATCTACCGTTTTCTACCGGGGAGCGCCAAATTCATTGAGGAGTTAAAGTCTAAGCTGAGGGAGATATCGTTCACGGAGCAACCGGGCTTGACGCTATCCGACCTCGTCGGCAGGGTTGACGAGGGAGGGGTCTTCATAGTGGACTTGTCGAGGATTAGTGCTAGAGAAGGCGACCTTGTCGCGCTGTCCCTGGCTAGGCGTCTCCTCGAGGAGAGGATGTCTAAGGGGCCGCTGGAAGCATCCAGGAGGCCCCCGATCGCAGTTGTATCCGAGGAGGCCCCGCTGTATTTGAGCAGCGAGAGAGTTCGCTCGGTCTACAACTCGTTCGCTAGGATCGCGAGAGAGGGGAGGAAGTTCAATATCGGTCTCATCGCTATAACCCAGATGGCTACCCTAATGGATAGGCAGATCCTAGCGAACTTCAACACGGTTATAGCCATGAGAACAAGCCATACACCAGACCTCGACTACTTCAGCAACATCGGTATCCCGCGTGAGACACTCCCCTTCCTGAACGAGAGGGAGGCCTACTTGTACTCCGTCGACATACCGATTAAGAAGCCTATACCGGTTTACATCCCAGCCGACTTCGAGGCAGACCTGATAATAGGGGAGAAAGCTAAGACCGCTGAAATCACCGCTAGCGAGAGGGTTTACAAGGCTCTCACCGAGGGGGAGGATTCTTGAGGATACTCGGGGTCTACCTCGAGAACATCAGGAGCTTCCGTAGGGGTGTAATAGTATTCCCTAGCCAGGGTATAACTGTTATACAGGGTGAGGTTGGATCCGGTAAGACAAGCATACTTATGTCTATAGCATACGCTTTCGAGACCCCGGTGAGCGGTAGAGTAGAGTTCGCGGAGGCGTTTGCCACCCCCCAGCCGAAGCACCTTCTCAGGACAGGCGAGTCGAGGGGTTTAATCAGAGTCCTGGTTAAACAGGGCGGGAGACTCTACCTGCTTGAGAGGGTCCTCGAGAGGGTTGGGGACAAGGTTCAGAACACTGGTAACACTATCCACGTCTACGAGCTCACAGCCGAGCAGGGTAAGACGAGTGTTAAAGCCGTCCAGAGGCTGAGGTTGAGCTCTAGCGAGTATGCGGAGAAGTTGAAGAGCATCCTTGGCCTAGTGGAGAAGAGCGGGAGGCAGAAGCCCGAGGTTTTCACCAATATAATCTACTCGCCGCAGTTCAATTTGACGAGGATTATAGAGCTAGACCCGTCGAAGAGACGCGAGGTAATAGAGATTGCTCTGGGTTTGTCGAGGTATACTGATTTCAGGAGTAACATCGGAAAGATCCTGGATGCCTTTAACGATAAGATCACAAGAGCTCAAGTAGAGCTGGGGAGAATGGAGGATATGTTGAGAAGCCTTGACAAACAGGGTTTGGAGGCTAGAGTCAAGGAGATTGAGGCCGAGAGGAGCCGTGTGAAAAGAGAGTTGGAGGAGGTGTCCTCGCTAAGAGAGAAATTGGAGAAGGAGTTCAACGAGTTGAACGGCGAAGTGTCAAAGCTAAACTCCGCAATACAGAAGAAAAATGAGGATATATTGAGTATTAGAAAGCAGGCTGAGGAAGTTAAGAGGAGGGTGGAGGAGGTTAAGAGAAGGGTAGAGCCAGCCTTAAGCACTCTAGGAGTTGATCTCTCTCAAATCGAGGATCAGATCGAGGATTTGATGAAGAGGGTTGAAGAGGATATTAAGACGCTCCAGTCAACTGAAGACAGGTATATGGATGATAGGAAGAGCTTGGAGGAAAAAGAGAAGAACGTGGTAGGCCTGATTAGAAATCTCGAAGGAAATATCAACGTGCTTAAGAGGGAACTGGAAAAAGCTGAATTAGAGTACAGGGATAAAGAGGAGATCATCAAGCAGGGTGTATGCCCTGTCTGCGGGCAGAGGATACCTCACGAGCACGGGGAGAAGCTCTTAGCAGACCTCAGGGAGAAGATTGAGAGCAAGAGAAGGGAGATCGGGGAGTATGAAAAACAGCTTGAGGAAGCGAGGGCTGAGATGGAGAGAGTTAGGGGAGAGAGAAACGAGCTTGAGGAAAAGTGGAGGGATTTGAGAAACAGGCTTGACAGGGCTAGAAAGATCAAGGAGCTTCTAATCGAGTTGAAGAATTGGAAGGAACGGGAGAAGGAGGTTGCTTCAAGCGAGGAGCAGATTAAGAGTATGGAGGAGGAGATCGAGAGGCTAAGAAGGGATTTGGACGCTAGGCTTGAGAGCCTTAGCGAGGTCAAGAAAAAACTAGATGAGGCCAGGGAGAGGGAGATGAATATCCGCCTGAGGCTCAGAGAGCTGGAGGTTGAGCTCAACATCTTGAACAAGCAACTCCAGAATATAGCTGCCCTCGAGGGGAGGTTGAAGGAGCTTAGACGTGATGTGAGTAGGCTGATGACCGGGAGAGAGATTGCAAGGAGGATGGCCGACATCGTGGACGAGATAAGTAGGATCCTTGCCCAAGAGGCTTTCAGGTTTGTCTCAACCAGGTTCGCGGAGTTATTCTCAAGCCTCTCACCTGACAACACTCTCTCCATCGAGCTAAGCAACGACTACGACATTATCTTCATCTACAACACTGAGAGGGGGAGGGGGCAGGTGCTCCTCCCTAGTGGGGGCCAGCAGTCCGTTGCATCCCTCGCGTTGAGGCTGGCAGTCAACCAGGCCCTGAGGGCTTTGAGCCCTAGGTTCAAGGATTCAACCCTGCTGCTCGACGAGCCCACGATAGGTTTAAGCAGGGAGCTCGTCGGGAGATTGAAGAACCTTCTCAGCGAGTTGAACGAGAGGCAGAAAGCCCACATCATAGTTGTCACACACGACGAGGAGCTACTGGACGCCGGCTCCACGAGGATTAGGCTGGCACTACGCGGAGGCGCGACCACAGTGACATACGAGGGCGAGATAGACGAGGAGTACATGGAGTTTGTGAGAAGGATACTTGAGAAGCCGGTCTAGCCCCTAGGGGTCAGCCCTGGCCACTCTCCTCATAGGCTAAACAGCCTCGAGGAAAGGGTTTGCACTCCTCATCAAGGAGAGATAGATTAAACCCGGCTTAAACGTTTTTCTGCTAGATTGAGTATGACCTGCAGAGAGCGGGTTCTTCGCGCACCAGCCCGAGTAGCCTCCCATACTGGAGAGCAGCCCCGCCGCTACAGTGAAGGGGTATTAGCTCCCTCACGCCTAGCCTCTTCAACTCCATGACCACGCCCCTGACCTTGTACTCGGGTTGGTCGGAGAGGTGGAGGCCCCCGATAACTCTCTCAACCTTGAACCCCCTTGAAGCCGCCTTCCCCACCATGTAGTGTACACCAGGGTGGCTACACCCCACAAGCATGGTGAAGCCCCCGTTGGACTCCAGGAGGAGGGACTGCTCTGAGATAGCGGACTCCGGGTATGCCATAACATATGCTCCACCCCCCAATTCCCGGAGGTCTCCTACAACCACGACGTTCTCGAACCCAATTGAGTGAAGCCAGCTAACCAAACCCCTGTGCTGCCCGTAGGGGACGTACACGGGTATGTTTCGAGCTGGGAGCCCTCTCAAACCCCCAGTGTGGTCTAGGTGAGCATGGCTCACTACAACAGCGTTCAAGCTCTTCAACTCAACGCCTACCACCCTAGCGTTGTTCAATAAAACATCCGGGCTACTGCCCGCATCAAAAAGAAGTCTGAAACCACCCTGTTGAACAAGGAGGGAGAAGCCGAAGCCTTTTATGCAACCCGGGTTTGGAGACGGGAGGTCATCGTAGAGAACAGTAACCTCCACGCCAAACCCTCCTGAAACAACCTGGAAATAGTATCACCTGGGGGCGATAAATACCCGCCTAACACAGTGCGCAAGCCCCTGTTACGGGGATTATTATTACTGCGAAAGAAGCATTCTTCAAGCCTAGTACCGGGGTAGAGGTAGTCTTGTACAAGATCACTGGTAGAAGGCTCTTAGATGGAGGTAGGTTGAAGGAGTTCCACGTCGTCTTCGAGACGAACTGGAGGGCTGGAGCGAAGAGGATGTACCTCGTCGGGAACTTCACCAGCTGGTTCCCAGGCTTTAAGAGGATGTCTAGGAGGAAGGATAGAGCGCACGCGAGCTTGTTCCTCTACCCTGGTTTATACGCGTACTGGTTCACGACGGACACTGACCCCCAGGTGATTATGGACGATGAGAACCCCAGGGTGGTCGAGCTACCGAATATAATGCACCCAGAGAAGCCCGGAATAAAGGGTAGCCTGCTCGAAGTGAGACCGCCGGAAGACCCGTTCGAGTATGTGATACACGACGAGAGAGACCCAGCCTACTTACACAGGTTCAAAGAGTACATAGTCTTCAGGCTGAGAACCGGGAAAGGGGTTGAACAAGCGGAGCTAGTTGCCGGGAGGTCTTTCCAGCCGGTCTTCACCCGCGAGCTCCCGTTTGAGAGAGTCTTCGAGTTCATCCTTGCATATCGCGAGCTGGAGGACGTGTTCTCCTACTACTTCAACGTTTGTTCCAGGGGGGAGTGCTTGAGCTACGGGTTCCAAGGGGTTGGGGAGAGAGTCCAGCCTATATTAGTGTCGAAGAAGGAGGTTAAAGGGGTTGAGAAACCCGGGTGGTACATGGGGACTATATACTACCAGATCTTCGTCGACTCATTCTACAACGGGGATCCAAGCAACGACCCTCCTCTCAAGATAACCAGTGTTTCACCCAGGGAGCACGGGTATTACGGGGGCGATTTAAAGGGTGTCCTATTGAAGCTCGACCACATGACTAAGCTTGGAGTCGAGGCAATCTACTTGACGCCGATATACCCCTCGGGAACCTACCATCGGTATGATGTGAGCGATTACCTCTCAGTGGACAAGTATCTCGGTACGTTAGAAGACTTCTCAAAGCTTGTCGACGCGTTTGAGAAGAAGGGTATGAGGCTCGTACTCGATATAACACTACACCACACAGGGGCATGCCACCCATTCTTCATAGAAGCCTTGGAGAAGAAGAGCTCCTCCAAGTACTGGAGCTGGTTTAATTTCACGGGCGAGCCGCCGGGCGGTGGTTTCGATGAAGCGCTTAAGTTGCTGAAGGAGTGCGACGTGAAGGGGTTGAGGAGCCTCATCGGAGGCAGGGGCTTCTCAAAGCCTTTCTACGAGTCTTTCTTCAACAACTGGTTGATGCCCAAGATAAACCATGAGAACCCGGAGACCCTGATCTACTTCAAGAATGTTGCGGAGACCTGGATGAGGAGAGGGGTCTCCGGCTTTAGGATAGATGTGGCCCACGGGATCATGGATGAATGGCTTAGGGCATACTACGCTGAAGTTAAGTCCCTGGACGAAGACTTCCTCCTGCTAGGTGAGATATGCGACTACCCCTTCCTCTACGGCGAGTACTTGGACTCATACATGAACTACTGGCTGAGATACTGGCTTATCTCCACAGTAGTTTTAAGGAAGCACTCCTTGAGAGAGGCTGTCGAGATGATTAACCTCCAGATCTCAAGCCACCCCCACCATCAGGTTTTATCATTGTACAACATGATTGGCTCGCATGATACAAAAAGAATTAAAACACTTGTGAAAGGGGATAAGACCGTTCTCAAGTTGCTCACAGCCATGCAATTCACTCTACCCGGATCCCCCGCGATATACTACGGGGATGAAATAGGCTTAGAGGGCGGGGATGACCCAGATAACAGGAGGCCTATGCCGTGGGAGGAGGAGAAATGGGATCTGGAAATATACAACACCTACAGGTTTTTCATAGATTTGTACAAAAGCGTGGGGGAGCTACGGTATGGTTTCGCGGATGTGAGGCTCTGCCACGGGGATGTGGTCGTCGTGGAGAGGAGGCTTGAGAGAAGGTTGATCGGGTTATTCAACACAGGTGACAGGGCTGTCGACCCCTCAGAATGCGCTGGCCTAGCCGGGTTTAAAGAGATCGCGTCTAGCGCACCAGGCTCCAAGATACCTCCACTGGGTTTTAAGATCTACTTGGAGAGTAAAGAAGCTTAGCCCTGCACTCGTCAACTAAGTATTCTTCGAGAACCCTCCCGCCTCTCACCTCAACCCCCTCAAGCCTGAGTAGCCTCTCCTTAACTCTCCAACCCCCTCTACTGTATCCCCCCACCCTTAGGTCGGAGTACACTACTCTATGGCACGGTATCACAACCGGTTTATCATTAGTCTTCAGAAACCACGCCACAAGCCTAGGGCTAACCCCGATCATCTCGCTTATACATTTGTACGTGGCTACCCGGCCCGGGGGTATCGAGGAGACGAGAATGTACACGGCCTCCCGTAAATCCCTTAAACCCGCCTTCTTCACAACACCCTTCTCGTAGACTAGTAGAGGGCTCAAGACCCCGGCCCACGTTTAATTAATCCAGCCACCCTAGATTATTATACTAAGCTCACGGGGGCTGTTGTGTTGAAAGCCCTTGTACTCGTAGTCAGCGATAGCGTCTTCGAGGGTAGGACGAGTGATATAAGCGGCGAGTTCGCTGTTAGAGCCTTGTCTAGTAGAGGCTTCAACGTAGTTAAGGTGATCACCCCCAACAAGCCTACCGAGATCCTTAAGAATATTAGAGAGAACCCGGATGCGAGGCTAATTATAGTTATAGGCGGGACGGGCCCAAGCCCTAGGGATATCACTGTGGACACAGTCGAGTCGCTGGCCTGGAGAAGCTTCCCGGGCTTCGGGGAGGAGTTCAGGAGGAGGTCTGCTGAGAGAGTGGGATTGAGGGCCATCCTCTCAAGGGCGGGCTTGTACGAGACCTTCGACGGGAGGGTGATAGCCGTACTACCGGGTAGCCTCGACGGGGTTGAAGTAGGTTTAAGTATTCTACTGGAGATAACACAACACCTATTGGAGGAGGCGGAAAGGACGGAGGGCCCTCACAGGGTGTCTTAGATTGGTTAAAGCAGTCTCCTTCGACGTATGGGGTACCCTGCTAGACCTAGATAGAACACTCTTCGAGGCAAGCCGTGTGATAGCGGGTGAGCTCGGTAAACCCTTCGACGAGGTATACAAGAGAGTCCTAGAGGCGCATGAGGAGGCTAGAAGGATTAGACGTAGAGCCCTGATACCGGGTAACGAGACTGTTAAGGCTGGCCAGGAGATCCTCGCCAGGAAGCTTGGCGTTGAGGTAAGAGAGGTGGAGGGGTTAATACACAGGGCGTTCCTTAAAGTTGATCCAGGGCAGATCACATACAGCGATGTCCCCGGTACCCTGGAGGAATTATCTAGGGGAGATTTCAGGATAGCTGTTGCCGGGAATGTCTTATTCTGGCCCAGCTCATATACTTGGATGCTCCTGGAGAAGGGTGGTTTAACCAGGTTCGTGGAGGTTAGGTTGTTCTCTGATGAAACAGGTTTCAACAAGCCGGACAGAGGGTTCTTCCTAGCACTAGTAGGGAAACTAGGGTTGGAGCCGGGTGAGGTCGCACACGTGGGGGATAACGTGATTGAGGATGTCGGGGGACCCATGAGCGTTGGGATGAAGGCTATCCTCGTGAAAAGAGATCTGAAGGTAGTTGCAACGTTCAACCTGCTGGGTGTAGCCGTCGTATACAACCTAACCCAGCTTCCAAGCGTTCTAAACCTTATATAATCCAGGCTAGATGTTTGTTGTTGAAGGTTAGGTTTATTAGGGTTGGTGGAAAACAAAAAATGTGGTGGGAAAATTGGTTAAGAGCGAGAAAGTTGAAAGAGCTGTCGAGCTGTATAAGCAGGGGGTTCCGATTAAAAGGATTGTAGAGGAAGTTCACATCTCGACTAAGACATTGTACAAGGCCTTGAAGGAGAGGGGTGAGAAGCTTAGGAAATCCTCCCCTAGGAGGTTAACCAGCGAGGAGGTTGAAAAAATTAGGAAACTATACCTTGAAGGCTACTCGATCTACCGTATCGCGAAAGAACTAGGTTTAAGGCCCTCGAGAGTGTACAACGTGTTGAAGAAGCTCTCCATAAAGTAGCGTCTAAAAGTTTTTACACTTCAAGCTATTACACGAATCTCCAGGCGCGACCGCTGTCCTGATTTGGGGTCACCACCATGTTGTATAGGAGGATCGAGCTACTTCATGGCGCGGGCGGGTTGGAGACGTTTGAAATAGTGTCAAAGCTGATAGCGCGGAGAGTGCCCGAGGGGTTGAAGAGGACGTTAGGCGGGAGAGGCCTCGACGTAATGGACGACGGCTCCTACATTAAAGCCGGCGATAAATACGTTGTCTTCACAAGCGACTCCTACACTGTGAACCCAATTATTTTCCCCGGCGGCGACATAGGGCATCTGGCTGCGAGCGGTGTTTTAAACGACCTGGTGGTTATGGGCGCCACACCGGTGGCTTTCCTGGATAACATTGTCGTGGAGGAAGGCTTCGAGGTAGATCTATTGGAGAAGATCGTGGACTCGATGATTAGAGTCCTCGTGGACAACAACGTGGCTGTGATAGGCGGCGACTTCAAGGTCATGCCTAAAGGAAGTGTAGACAAGATAGTGATAAGCGGCTTCGGCATAGGTGTCTCAAGCTACGAGCCCATAGTAGACGAGCCGGCCCCAGGCGACAAGATAATAGTCACAGGCAATATAGCTGAACACGGCTCGACAATACTGGCAGCCCAGCTAGGCCTACTCGAGGAGAACAAGGGTCTGAGAAGCGATAGTAAACCCCTTGTCAAGACCGTGCTACCTGTTATACAGAGGTATAGACGATACATTAGGGCCGCCCGGGATGCGACGAGAGGGGGGCTTGCAGGGGTTCTCAACGAGTGGGTTTTAAACAAGGATATAACGATAGTCGTCGACAGATCCCTTATACCGGTGAGAGATGAGGTTAGAGGCTTCTTGGAGGCTATGGGTGTCGACCCGTTGAATGTCGCCTCGGAGGGTGTCGTAGTCCTAAGCGTTGACCCATCTGTTGCGGAGGAGGTTGTAGAAGAGCTTGTTAAAGCCGGCGAGAAAGACGCGCGTGTAATAGGAGAGGTTACTAGAATAAGGGACTTGAAGGGTAGAGTGGTTGCGAGGACCGAGATCGGGGGATTGGTGGTGGTTACGTCGAACCCGCTTAACCTACCGAGGATATGTTGAGGCGGCCCCCATGTGCCTCGGCTACCCTGCTGAAATAGTTGAGGTGTATAAGTCTGGGACAGGGCTTAAGCTAGCCAAGGTTAGAATGGGTGGTCTCCTCAAAGAAGTCATACTCGGCGTAGAGGATGCTAAAGTAGGCGATTACGTTATAGTCCACGCGGGTGTCGCGATATCCAAGATAGAGGAGGACGAGCTGAAAGACATACTTGAGCTCTACGAGGAAATTGAGAGAGAGTTGGCCAGCAAGTGAAAAACAAAATGCGTGCGAAAAAGATCGTTATCATAGGGTTAGTCCAGGGAGTAGGTTTCAGGCCATTCCTAGACAGGCTTGCCCGGAGGCTCGGCCTCAGAGGCTATGTTAGAAACGTGGGGGGTTCCGAGGTTGAGGTCTGGGTTGAGGGTGGAGAGGAGATCCTGGAGGAGTTCGTCAAGAGGCTTGTTTCAGAGAAGCCTCCGCCAGCTTTCATCGAGGAGATACGTGTAGAGGAGGTGGAGCCGCAGGGGTACAGAGAGTTCATTATCAAGGAGAGCGGCCGGGAGTTCAAGGCGAGGTCTAATATACCGCCCGATATCGCGATGTGCCACGACTGCCTCCTTGAGATAGTGAACCCTGAGGATAGAAGGTACAGGTACCCGTTCAACTCGTGCGCGTGGTGCGGCCCACGATTCTCGATGATGTACAGTGTACCATACGATAGAGTGAACACTAGTATGAGGAAATACCCTCTATGCAGTGAATGCCTGAGAGAGTACAAGGATCCGGGGAACCTTCGGAGATACCACGCCCAGGGCATTAGTTGCAAGGTGGACGGGCCCAGGCTGGCTCTACTAGACCCCGGGGGCGGGTTGGTGGACGATAAGAACCCTATTGAGACTGCTGCCAAGCTCATCGAAGAGGGTAGTATAATCGCTGTGAAAGGGCTGGGCGGCTTCCACCTAGCTGCTTTGGCTACAAGCGACGATGTAGTGGCCAGGTTGAGAGCGAGGAAGAAGAGGCCTCGTAAGCCTTTCGCCGTCATGGGCATAGACACCATAGTCCTCCGCAGGCTGGTATACATGGACGAGGAGGATGAGGAGGTACTTAACTCTCCTCAAGCACCCATACTCTTACTGCCTAAGAGAGAGGATACACCTGTCTCCAAGCTGGTTTCACCTGGTTTAAGCCATGAAGGGGTCTTCGTAGCATACACACCCCTACACTACCTCCTCCTCAAGGAGACCCGCGATAAATTCCTTGTTATGACGAGCGGTAATCTGACTGGTGAGCCCATGTGCAGGGATGAGGATTGCGCTTTCAGGGATTTGAAGAATGTAGCAGACTACTTTCTAGTCCACGACCGCGAGATTGTTCACAGAGTAGACGACAGCGTTGTCAGGAAGACTAGTGGGAGATACGTCCTCCTGAGGAGGAGCAGGGGCTACACACCCCTCTGGATTAGAATACCGGGTAAGCTTCCACGGGATGTAGTCGCCTTCGGAAGCGATTTAAACAACACAGTTGCGGTAGGGTTTGAGGATAAGATCGTTGTCTCGCCGTATATAGGTGATCTAGACGACGCCAGGTCGGTGAGCGAGCTGGAGGAGCTGG
>Ga0081473_122561_pt1 | contig 36087 bp, 40 predicted proteins | sample CisSprmetagenome_FD_70977 | JGI IMG/M metagenome (GOLD analysis project Ga0081473, IMG submission 70977) | Hypoxic/sulfidic aquatic microbial communities from Cistern Spring, Yellowstone National Park, USA v2 (version 2) | ecosystem: Environmental > Aquatic > Thermal springs > Hot (42-90C) >...
GGCTGAGGGCCATGCCGATATACGTGCCGAGGACCGTGGAGGGCTGGCGCTGCGCCAACTGCAGACGCTTTATGCCGAACGCGTTCGACGCGCCCGGCTTCTTCTTGGCAGCCCTAGGCCAGTGACTTCAAGGTCCTCGAGATGTGCTCGTCGCATATCTTCCTGTATTTACAGTATATACACGCGATGGGGTTCTCGCCCTTGAGCCTTCTTTGGACCAATCTACAAATCTCCTTGACGTAATATTGGGGGAAGCAGTCGTCGCAGACGAAGATGCTGCCGCGTATATAGGCTATCCTTGCCGCATTGACGTCGCGCCCGCAGACGGCGCATCGGGGCATGAATATATTTTTGGAGGCTATTTTAAGGACGTGTCGTTCCGGCCCTATTCCCTGGAGGAGGGGGCCTTCCTGGTCAGACTGGCCAGAAGGGCCGTCGAGGAGTATCTGACGCGCGGAGCGATAATAGAGCCGCCGGCGGATACGCCCCAGAGGCTGTTGAGGGATCCCTACGGCGTCTTTACCACCATAGAGAAGCTCGCCGGCGGCAAGCTGGAGCTCAGGGGCTGCATCGGCTACCCTGAAGGCTATAGGAACGTGGCGTACGCCACCATATACAGCGCCATAGCCGCGTGCTGTCAAGACCCCCGATTCCCCGCAATGACCAGCGACGAGCTCGACGAGGCGGTGTTCGAGGTATCTGTGCTGAGCCCCTTGAGGCAGTTGCCCCAGAACCCCAAGGACTACCTAAAGGCCGTCGAGGTGGGCCGGCACGGAATAGTGGTGAGGAGGGGGTTCTACTCCGGGCTCCTCCTCCCCCAGGTGCCCGTGGAGGAGTGCTGGGACTCCGAGGAGTTCCTATCCAACGGATGCCTAAAGGCCTGGCTGCACGCCGACTGTTGGCTGGACGAGAGGACGAGGATCTACGTCTTCGAGGCGCAGTTGTTCAAGGAGAGGGCGCCGAGGGGCGAGGTATACGAGCGCGACCTCAAGGAGGAGCTTGCGGCCTGTCGGGCTCGTACCAGTAGGTGAGCTTCCCCACGATCCAGTCCCTCAAAACCCTCCTGGCCGCTTCGTCCACATTTACGCGGCCGCCCTTCATAAGGCGTCCGTACCTTCTGCCGATTAGCTCGAGGGCCTCCTCGGCCGAGGAGGCCGAGGCGAGGCCGTACGCCTCCAGCGCCTTCGGATTGAGTTTGAGCACCCGCTCTATCAACGCGACCGCGTAGGGCACCGCGTCGTCCACCCTGCCTGGATCCACCGCGCCGCGGATAACCGCCAGCGCCGGATCCTCCGCGCCCTCCGCCGCGAGGACCCCGGGGGTGTCTACCACCGACAGCCAGCTCTTGGCCCTCACGAGCTGTTCGCCCCTGGTCCAGCCCGGCTTCGGGCTCGTCGAGGCGACGTGTCTGCCCTTAAGGTAGTTTATTATCGTGGACTTCCCCACGTTGGGATATCCCACCACGGCGACCTTGACGGGGATCGGGGGCCCCAGCCTCTTTATGTAGGCCACCAGCTTCCTGGTGCCGAGTCTCTCCCTAGCGCTTAGGAACACGGACGGGACGCCTTGAGATTCGAGCCACCGCTTCCACTTGAGCCCGATCTCCAGCGGCACTAAGTCCGCCTTGTTTATAGCCGCCATGAGGCGTTTGCCCAAGGACTTCGCGAGCTTCTCCACGTCCAAGTTGCGCGTGGCCGCGGGATCCCTTGCGTCCAGCACCTCGACGACCACGTCGCTGTCCTCTACGACTCTCCTGACCCTTCTCCAGGCCTCAGCCACGCGACAACCACCCCAACGTGGTTTAAATGCCCTTTCCCGCACTCGCCGTATAGGTCCCTGTAGACGTAGAACTTGGCCAGCGGCCCGCCGCATCTGGCGCATTTGAGCTCCGCCTCCCCCAATATCGAGTACCCCGCCGGCTCGTATCTTATCGAATATATATAAAGCGGCCTATCCCCCAACAAAGCCAGGAGGTAATACCCGCCGCCGTCCCCCGCGACTATATACCTTACGGCGTTCACTATGTCGTTGGAGCTGATGCCGGCGACTCTATCCGCTCTGGATCCCGCCTTGGCTCTGGCATCCACGCGGCTACCGGCACATAATTTTTAAGGAGGCGCCGCATGGGAGGCGTGTCCTCGCGCGTAAGCCCCTCGCGGCTGGAGCTGATCAACCAGAGGAGGAGGCTTCAGCTCTTTATAAGAATAAAGAGAACCTTGGAGGATGCTAGAAACAGCACCATACAGAGGATAAGGGCTCTTATAGCAGAGCTAGAGAGAGATAGGGCAGAGATAGCCACGAGGTTTTCGGGCATATCCGATCTCTTCAGGATGGCGGCCGCCAAGGAGGGCATAGACAGGCTGGACATGCTGGCCGAGGTGACCCCTAAGACCGCCAACGTCGCCGTGGTCAACAGGGGTCTCTACATGGGTCTGGAGGTTGAGAACTACGGGAAGTACCCCGTATACAGCCTGATGGCGGAGGCGCCGGAGCTGGACCTCGCTCTGGTGAAGATGCGCGAGCTGTTGCCCAAGCTCATCTCCTTCGCCGAGAAGGAGACATTGTTCTACACCCTCCTGAACAAGGTCAGAGAGTATCAACGCATGATAAACGCCATCGATTACGTAATAGTGCCGAGGATCCAGGAGACCATCAGATACATAACTCTGGCGCTGGAGGAGCAGGAGAGGGAGGACTTCGTAAGGCGGAAGATCATCACGTCGGCCCAGAGCTAGTCCGGGACTCAACAAATTAAAACTGGCCGCCAGAAGGGCTTCGATGTCGGTGAAGGGACTTGAGGCCCAAATAAAGGAGCTCATAGATAAAGAGATCGAGAGAATCCTCGGCGAAGCTAAGAGAGAACTCGATGAATCTATCAGAGAAATAGACGCCCAGATAGAGAGACTAAGGCAATATTTAAAAGCACGGTAAAACACCGTGGGCCATGGCGGCTAAATACGTGCTACCTCTCCTGTTGCTAGGCGCGATAGCATTTGCGCAGACGACTCAGTCCGGTAGCCAATACATAGGCGCCGGCCTGGCGGTGGGCCTAGCGGGTCTGGGCGCCGGCATAGGCGTCGGCATAGCCGGCGCGGCGGCCATTTCCGCGTTGGTGGAAAAGCCACAGGAGCGCGTGTGGTATTTAATATTCGTTGCGCTGGCCGAGGCCATAGCTATATACGGCTTGCTGATAAGCTTTATACTCAGCGCTAAATAAGCATCAGAGGGGCAAAGTAACTGCGTCTTTTTTCCACGGACACGCCCTCGACCAGCATCGCGGCTGCCTTAATTATGAGCATGGCCTCGGCCCTGGCGTATTCTAGAGACGCCAGCAACGACCCCAGAGAGAACTCGGAGTCCTCCACTATGGAGGCGTCGGCGAACTTCCTCATTACCGCAGGGTAGGCGTTGTCGAGGACTATTGAGAGGTTCTCGAACGTAGGCTCCTCGGAGGCTATGGAGGCAACCACCTGGCCCCACGGCTTTATCCCCGATATCAGGTCTAGGGCCTTTGCGATCTCCCCGCGGGCCGTGGCGTCGAAGATCCCTCTGGCCGCTCCGGAGGACGCGCCGACAGTGAGCGACGCGATCTCCTCGGGGGAGAGGCCCCATACCTTGGCCCTCACGGCGAGCACCACGTCAAAATATGTAGTTAATGTATTCACCAGTTTATATATAGATTTATCATTGAATTTACTTAAAGATTTTGTATAGTCCATTATCCACTGTCTATCTATAAATATAGTAAATTTATCGTAGCCGAATTTCTGCATAAGCTCAAACGCCCCGGCCGCCGGATGGCCCAAAGCCCTAAGCCTCTCCCCCACCTCCTCGACGCTTCTAGCCCCGAGGAGCGAAGTGATTATATAACGCCGGCGGGTAAAGTCCAGCGGTTCCGTAACTACAAAATCCTCCGGATTTTTGCCCGATCTTATCGCGGTTATTATATATTCGATATTTTCGTACTCGAAACGCCTGAGGTGCAACCTGACGATCTCCCTGCCCTCCTCGGTCATGCCCAGATATAGCTCCTTTACATTATCCATATAGGTTTTAATAACTTGATCTCTTAAGTCTTTTAATGTTTCTTGCGTTAATTTATCTATAGATATTTGATATTGAGTAGTTCTCAAAACGTTTAGATATTCATCGGAAGAGCCGGCGTACGCGAGCGCTATGGCCCTATCCTTCGGGAGAGATTTAACCCGGAGACCTCTGACTCTGGGGCCCAGGCTGGGTCTCCTCAATATGGAGCTCATAAACCCAGTTGTCTTAGGACGGCCTCGAGCACCTCCTGTCTCTTCTGGCCGAAGGATTTCAGCAGGGCATCCCTCCGCTTCTCCGCCTCCTGCAGAATGCGCGACGCCTCCTCTCTCGCCTCCTGCAGGGCGCTCTCCCTATAGCTCTCCGTCGTCTTCTTCACTATGGAGTCAACTACTGCGTTCAACTGATTCGAATATTTATCTATGATCATATTTGCATTATTCTGAACTTTTTGTTTAATTTGTTCAGTTTCTTTTATTACACGATCTATCTCTTCTAGGCTTTTTAAAATTTCGTCAAGCTTCAGCATCGGCATAGGCCGCTCTCGTTGTTTATATCTATTTCCTTCCTCTAATTCTGTGATGAGCTCAGGACTGGCCTAAATGTGAAGAGACCCTTCTCGCCGCTGATTCGGTGCGCGGACTTATCATCATGTTCAGGCCGTCCCCACGCAGTCCTCACAAGCCTAGTTAAGGAGACGGTATTTGTACATTCTTGCAAGTCGGCCTCGGACCATCCGGGGAAACTCCCCGGCAGTCGCACCAGAGGCCTACGCGTGTTTCCTCCTGGCAGAATCCGTAGGGCATCGGCCGTCTATTGCCTAAGGCATAGGCCTCCATCTCCCTCAGCCTCGGCCCCAAGCCCGGTATTGCATGCTGATCAAAAACTGCCGGTAAGAATATGGGACATATACAATATAGGAAATCTATAGTAATATATCCTTTAACTTAATATAAATATTAATATATAAACTTTAACATTATTCAAACACATTTATGTAGCTTCTCAGCAACTCCTAATCCCCCTACCCCAGGCCCTCGACAACGCCTCTTGAAGCTTGGTGAAGTCGGAGTAAACCATGGGCACCCTATACGTCACCCCATTATAATTAATAACTAGGAAGTACTCAATACCCTGGCCATACGGCCCAAACGCCGTAGCGCCGCTGATGCAAATGCTGTCCAGGGCATCGTCCCTTGGTATGAACGTGACACTCCCATCCCTATCTGTGATGGTGAAGCCATCATAGGTGAGGACGATTTCCCTCACTTCACTGCCGAACAACCATTTGAGCGTGCCACGTGTCATGAGCGCGACGACGCCCACGACCGCAACGACAACGACGGTGATGATTAAAGTAGCCAAGCCACCAACCCAGTGGAGGATCCAGGCGATGGTGCCTATGATGGCGGACAACACAAGGGCGAAGAAGAATAGGCCAACTACGGCACCGCCCAACCCGATGCTGTACAGGATGCCGTACTTCCTCGCACCCCACCTCCAGAGCACACCCTCACTTGAGGTCGTCTCGGGAGCCATGGGCGTGGTCGTCGCCCCAGGCTCAAACCTGGCCCTCGGGCACTCGGGCGGTGCCCAACCCCAGTAGGTGTTTAATGCATTGACTAACGCATCATACTGCCCCTGGCTCAGTGGGATTGTGTAATCAACCAACCCGTGGGAGATGCGCAACTCCAGGCCCACGGGTGACCTCCTGATACAAACCACGCCGCCGCCAACAACCGCATCCCTCGGCACGTAAAACCTCCTCCGGCCTCCGACGGCCAGCCCGTCCTCCGTGAACCTGACCTCGAACGGCCTCGAAAACCCACGATCTATTACGAGGGCCGCCGCGATGAGGGGCGCGAGGAATATCGCCATGCCCAACGCGTTGTTGAGCCTGTACTGGGGCGGGCTCGTGAGGGCGACGAGCAGGAGGAGGAGCGCGAGGAATGCAATGAAGCCGTAGGCGAGCGCCCTGCCGGCGATGGAGCCCCCCACCCTGAAGCTCCAGATCGTCTCGCTCATGGGCTCACCTCAACGCCTAAGTTCCTCAACATGTCGATGGCATCTGAAATGCCGATTGGCGTGAAGTTGTATGTGAGGATGGAGGTAGCACCCACGCCGGTGATCCAGACCCTATTGACCTTGTACGCCTCATTGTCGATTATGAAGACCCCTATCTCGCCGTTCTCGTCATAGAGTAGGTCATTACTAACGCGGGTTGGGTTTAGACCGTTAAGCGCCTCGCTAGCCAGTGCAATACTCCTGGCAAAGTAGGTTAGGAAGCCGATGCCTAGCGCGAGGGGGACAAGCCCTACTAACCAACCAACATTGGGACGTACCAAGTCCCTCTTGTGAAGAGTATTATTGAGATAACCAGTACGCCGAATAGGGCTACTCCGGTGAAGAGGACTAAGGCAGCCTTCATCCACCTCAGTATTGGGTTGCCGGACGTCGTTATGATGACGGCGTTCACGCCCCTGTCCCTAGCCCTCGCAGTTTCAATTACGAATTTGGGGTCGAAAACCGGCGAGGCGGCGACAACCCTCTCGCCTGCGTTCCTCACTTTGTCCCTGAGCGCGTCCCAGTACGTGGCCTGTGGGCGCGCCCTAGCAACGGGCATAATTCTATTTATTAATTTAAGTTTTATATTTTTATCTCTTAATCAAAATTAAAAAGAATACTATTTGTTTAATTCTATGGTATTTTGTTTATTTTTATTTATATATTATTATTACTTTTGTTTGTTATTATTACTGTGGCTATGTATGGACCCAGCGGCGTTTCTGTGAAGTAATCAACGGGGCTGTGGGCTACGCCACAGCTAGGGCCGACGTCCCCGACTTCAAGGAGACGAACTTGGGAGGGTTCTCCGCGTTGGTGGAGGCTCTGACGGGAAGAGGTCAGGGGTGCGCCGTATGGACAGCAGAATTCTGTGGAGAGCGTCTGGAGGGCTTCATGCGCCACGCCGAGCCCGCGGACGCTGTAGCGAGGCGACTCGGGGAGACTTGCCGCCGGTAAGCCCACTGCCCTCGCGACCGAGAGCAACCTTCCAGAGGTCGCGGCCTCAGCCGCCCCCGCGCGGTCCCCACAGGCTTGATTAATGTTATTTATTAAGTGGAGACAGTTATATTATGTTCCTGCAAGTCGGCCTCATACTGGCGGCCGTGGTTGCCTTCATAGTGCTGATAATAGTCATCTCGTTGCTTGCGTCGGCCATCAGGGTTATTCCCGAATACCAGAGGGCGGTGAGGTTCAGGCTCGGGAGGATCACGGGGCTTCTGGGGCCCGGCCTCGTCTTCATAGTGCCTATCATAGATACCATCGTGCGTTACGATCTGCGCATAGAGGTGGTCGACGTGCCTCAACAAAAGGCCTTGACTAAAGACAACGTAGAGGTCACCATCGACGCCGCGGTATACCTGAGGGTGGTGGATCCGCTCAAGGTCGCGGTCACCGTGAAGAACCACGTCCCCGCCGTGGCCACGTTCGCCGCGGCTACGTTGAGGGATGTGGTGGGCATGGTGGACCTCGATACCCTCTTGTCCCATAGGGAGGAGATAGCCAAGAAGATAGCGGATATCGTCGACGAGCACGTCACGCCGTGGGGCGTCAAGGTGACCGGCGTGGCGATACGCGACATAAGGCTGCCCGAGACCTTGGTGAGAGCCATGGCGTCTCAGGCCGAGGCCGAGAGGCTACGTAGGGCCAAGATCACCATAGCCTCCGCCGAGTACGAGGCCAGCAAGATATACCTCGAGGCCGCCGAGACTTACGCCAAAAATACCGTGGCAGTACAGTTGAGACAGATAGACGCCCTTCTGGAGATGGCTAGGGAACACAACTTGATAATAGTCACGCCGTCGTCTCTAGAGTTCGTCGCGTTGCCCCTAGCCCTCTCGAAGGCGACACAGCAACAGGCGGCGCAACAGCAGGGAGGCCCTCAACAGGGCCAAAGCAGTGGATGAGGGGGGAGGCCCTACTCTTGCTGTTTTTGTTTCTGACGTCCCAACTGGCCCTAGCCCAGCAGATATATTACGTCAGGGAGGTTTACGTAGTCTCCGTGGATAACACCATTGGGCCGTACACGGTCTCGCAACTGTCGAGAGCCATAAGCGCGGCGGAGCAGAGCTCGGGCGCCGTGTTGGTGTTGTTGAATACGCCGGGGGGACTCGCCGACTCCACGCTCAGCGCCATGCAGATGATAGGCGCCTCGTCTGCGCCGGTCATAGGCTTCGTCTATCCCGACTACGGCTATGCCTGGTCCGGCGGCACCTACCTGCTCCTCTCCACGCATATAGCGGCCATGGCCCCCCATACGGTCATAGGGTCTTGCCAGCCCATACAGGGCACGACTCCCATAAACGAGTCCAAGGTCCTCAACGCGCTGGCCAGCTACCTGGCGACCATCATGGCGTCTTACGGCAGAAACTCCACCTACGCCTACCTCTGCGTCGAACATAATCTCAACCTAAACTCCGAGGAGGCGCTGCGGTATCACGTAGTAAACTTCGTGGCCGACGGCATAGGGCAACTTCTGGATGATGTGAACGGGTCCTCCATAGTCCTCGACGGACGTAGGACCATCGTAATAGTTCAGAGCCCTACGCTTGTCAGAATCGAGCCGACTTTCGGCGAGATGCTCCAGGCGTGGCTCATGGATCCACTTGTGGAGAGCATACTGTCTCTACTGGCCCTTCTGGTGGTCATCGTGGCCATCGCGTCGGGCCATCCCCTGGCCGCCGGCCTCGGCGTCGTGTTGTTCCTGCTGTCCGTACTGCCCTACGTATCCACCGGCTGGATCTGGGCCATCTTGTTCGCCATGGGGGTTGCCCTGCTGTTCGCAAGCATGTTCTCCGGCGGCTATACGCACGGAATCCTCGAGGGGACGGGCGCCGTCTTGGTCATATTGGGCTTCCTGAGCCTCTTCCCGCCGTTTCAGCTGCAGAGACAGCCCGTGGTGATAGCGGACTACTGGCCCCTCGTGGGCTCCGCGATAGCGCTGTCGGCGGTTCTGGCCGGCGTGGTGGCCTTCATCGCGTGGAAAGCCGTGGCTGTACACCTGCGGCGGCCCGTATCGGAGCAGATGCTCACCCTGAGGGGCCTTGAGGGCGTGGCCGTGGACGACATAGGCCCGGACAGACCGGGCTACGTCGTGGTGCTCGGCGAGTACTGGAAGGCCGTGTCCAGGGTCGGCGTGAAGAGGGGTTGCAGAGTCCGCGTTGTGGAGGCAGGGACCCCTATAGTGGTGGAGCCCGTTGAGGCTTGCGGCGGCTAGATCCCAGGCGCCTCTGAATATCGTGTCCGACGCGGATATATGCGGGGCGGATCTGGCCCTACGTGTTCGTCTACGTGATGATGGCGTACGGCTCGGCCTTGATCGTGCTGGGGCTGGTGAGCGGGGAGGACTCGCTCGCCCTCTTCGGGCTCGCCTTGCTTCTTCTATCGAATCTACACGCCATAGCCTCCCTCCTGAGAAGGAGGACGAGGCATAGAATAGAACCATACTTGATACATATGCCCCTCCTGCGCCCTTCAGCGGTCAAAACCCCTCGTGGGGGCATTCGGCCGCACGCCACTCGGGCGGCGGCCGGGAGCACTCCACCATCTGCAACGCGTCCAGCCTCTGCGGAAGCTCGAAGGCCGAGGCGAACCTGAGCCGCTTCGGAGCCGCGCCCCTGCCCGCGTCCATGCCGTCGCCCGAGCTCATGCCCTCATCCTCCTCGCGGCGCTCTTGACGCCCTCGACAGTCGCGCCGGCCGCCTCCGCGAGGCGCATCAGCATCCCGTGCTTCCTGTGGGTAGCAAGCCATAGGGACGCGGCGGCCAGGACCCACGGGCTCCTCCCCGCGGCAGCCCTCCTGTTTCCGGCCAGGATCTCAAGGGCCCTCCTCACGTAGGAGGCCGGCAGTCTGGCTCTAGCCGCCATGGCCTTGACGTACTCCTCAATTGGCGGCTTCCTCCCCCTAACGAGCTCATCGAGCCTCCAGGCCGCCCTCCTAACCGCGGATTTGTCGGCCCTACTGCATTTGAGGAAGTCGCTCAACGGCCTCGGCCCGCCTAAATCCCTCGCCGCGAGCCAGAGGGCCGCCACAGCGACGGCCCCGGCCGAGAGGCCCTCCAGGTCGTATATATGCCTCCTCACCAGCGCCATCGCCGCCTCGGCTGCGCGGTGCGGCGCGCCTGCGCGCTCCCTGACCCTGCTCATCTCGGCGCCTATGGAGGCAAGCCTCGCCTCCTTCCCGTGCAGGGCGTCCCTGTAGAAGCTGGCGAGAGCCACCGGGGGCCGTGCTCCATCCCCACGCCGATCTCCGTCTTGTTCACAAGCCTGAGGGGAGCCGCGCGGATGCGCGCCAGCTGGCTCGTGTCGTAGGCGCGCCGCTCCGGCCCCGTATCGACCACGCTATCAGCCGCACGGCGAAGGAGCTTTTCGAGGGGGCCAGGAGCCGTGGAGGGGCCGGCGGAGCTCTTCGTCGAGGCGGTCGCGGGGGTCCTGGCGTGGGTGGACGAGCACAAGGCCCACCTCTTCCTGACGGCGGCGGTGGCGGCCGGCCTGATGGCGGCCTCTGCGGCGATGAGCCTCTGGGGCCTCATCGAGCTGGGCAGGCTGGCCCACGCGGCGGCCGGCCTGCCGCTCTTCGTTGGGCTTGCGGAGACGGGCGGGAGGGCGGCGGAGAGGTTCGAGGCGCTGGCCGAGAGGTACGAGGGGTGGAGGATCGGCGAGGAGGCCGTCGACGAGGTCCTCAAGGCCCCTCTGAGGGGCGAGAGGCCGTATAGGGCGCTTCTGAGGCTGGCCGAATCCAAAAGCCTGCCCAGGCCCCTCGCGAAGCTAAGGGAGGCGCTGAGATCGGTGGAGGACGAGGCGGAGAAGGACGCCGCAGTTGTCGCCGCCCTCGCGCTCTACAAGGCGCTCGTGAAGAACGCCGAGACCTATAGGGAATGGGCCGAGCTGTACCGCTGGGCGAGGGGCCTGGCCGAGAGGCAGGAGTTCGTTGTGACGGCCGGCGAAATCGAGAGGCTCCGCGAGGCGCATAGGAGGCTTGAGGAGGCGGCAGAGCAAGTGAGGAAGGAGCTGAACACCGTGTTGGCGCTGTACGCGTCGCACAGCCGCGACCTGTACGAAAGGCTCAAACTCCACCTGGAGGTGGACTGGGGCATGGCGGAGGGGCTGGCAGAGGCGAGAGGAAAAGAGTTGAGCAAGTATTCAAACGCCGGTATGGGGACTAAGGCCTACGCCGCCTTGCTCTCCGTGGCAAGGGGCGGGTTATACGGACACGCGGCGATGTTGCTTGTGGTGGAGGGTGCTCTGGCGGATATAGTGTTGCTGACGCCAAGGAGTGCCTACGACAAGGCCAAGGATGTCGCCAAGAGGCGTGGCGAGGCTGTAGATCCATCTTACTCCGGCCGGCGCGGGAGGTCTGTGGGTCAGCCCAGCTGGGAGGATAGAGCCGCCTCTGTGCTTCTGCGGTTTTTGATTGGATACGGCGAGGCAGATCTCAAGTTTAGACGCATCGAGAAGGAAGGCAAGAAGGACGGCGAGAAGAGACTCGTCGAGAAGGGATTCCAGGTGTTTAGGACCTTCGGCGGCGTCGAGACCCCCGTCGGCGAGCTGTGGATAGGAGATGCGGCCCGCTTTAACATCAGCGAAGAGGAGCTGAGGCGTTTTGTGGGGGAGGCGAAAAAACATGCGCCAGACCTCTCGGGGATCAAGAAGATATGGCATGCGTTGCCGTGGTTTGCCACAGACACGTCGTTCGATGGAGGGTGGATAAAGGGCACCACCGCCTATACTCGGCAGGCGGCTTGGTATATCGTCCTTTTCGGCGAGCCGGAGTCGACCAGCGGCGGAGCCAACGTCACGGAGGAGGGTATCAAGCCCGACGTCCAAATGCGCTGGCGTAGGGAGCGCTTAGACCGCATCATCGCCGAGGAAAGCAATGAGCTGAAGCCCCTCTTAGGCCCCATCTCTAAACAAGGAGGCGGTTCTAGAGAGGCTGAAGGACCCGCCGTCAAGAGCTGGCGGGAGCTGGTAGACGCCATAGACTGGAGCTGGGTCTTGAAGAGGGTCGAGGAGCTGGCCGGCGCGTTGAAGCCCTGGATAGGCCCCGAGAGGGCAGGCGATGCGGAGAGGGAGGGGCTGGCGAGGAGGATGCTGGGCGAGCTGGCGCTCCTCGTCCACTTCGCCGAGGCGAGGAGGGGCATGAACGACGGCAAATGGCGTGAAGAGCGGATCAAGAGGCTGGCCATGGCGGTGAAGGCGCTGAGCGACGGAAGGATAAGGGGCGAACACGCCGAGAGGCTGGCCCGGGCGATTATCTACTACGCCAAGGGGCCAAAAGAATATGCAGAGGGACTCATCGAAAGTCTTGTTAAAGAGGTCGGCGTCTCTAAAGAGGAGGTCTGGGGCATTGTCGAGTTCGTCCTCAGCGATATGTACTGCCTGGCGAGGGACTGCGCTAGGGATGAGGTGGTGAGAAAGTTTGTAGAGCCCGCCCTGGAGCTGATAATGCTTGAAAAGGCGCTGGACAACGACGACGAGCCCAACAGAGAGAGGAACAGAGAGAGGGCCCGGCTCCTCTTCGGCGAGATGTATGCAACCGCGATTGCGGGAGACGGCTACGTGGGGCCGGATATGGTCAAGCTGACCGTCGGTGGTGAGCTGGGCGGAGGCGCCGCGCTCCTACGCCTAGCCACACTGCATCTGCTCAACCGGCTTCTCACAGACGACCTGAAGTTCAACGCGCGGATATACGTGGACGAAGGCAGATATTACAACATAACAGCAACCGGCGAGAACGCGGCGAGGTTTATGCGTCTCCTCGCCGTGACGGCGCCCTCAGCCGGCGGGGAGTATTTAAGCGATAAGTTCAATGAATTCGTGGAAGCGGCCAAGGTGGAGGTGCGGCTTGACAAGGACAGCATAAGGCTGACCGAGAAAGGCCGCGTCGCCGCCGATTTGATCATTTCGGAAGCCGGCGTCGCCATCAAGTACAACGTATATCTGAGCGTGAACGCAATCGAGCTTCATTTCAGATCGGCGGACCGTAGCCGCGCCGAGCTTGCGGCCCGGCTATTGAAGCTGGTGGGCGTCGGCACAGAGGTGGAGAAAGCGGGCGGCGGAGACGTGTGGTACGTCGTAGCCACCACCGACAAGCTTGCGGCTGGGCGCGAGGAGCTCAGAAAAGCCCTCGCAGAGATCGTCGAGACGGCGCGCAAGTCGGTGGGCGAGGAGAAGGCGGAGCGCTGGCTGAAGAAGCTGGAGAGCGGTCTCACGCTGGAGGAGGGCTGGCCCAAGTATAATATACAACTGACCGAGGGCGCGCTTGTGGTCAGATTCGCCTCCACCGACCCCGACAGCATAGAGCAGGAGGCACAGCGGTTTAGGAAGATGGGCCTTGAGGAGAATGTTCACTTCACGGTCAAAATGCCGGAAGAGGGGCGCCACGGCTATGTGTATATCCGTAGGGGGGGCTTGGCGTACGCCGCCTGGCTCTCGGTATACGGCAAGGATGAAGACCAGAGGGAGCTGGCGGCGGACTTCGTCAAGATCATACTCCAGAGGGCAAAGGAGGCGTGCGGGGGCATGGAACCATGCGCCGTCTACGAAAAAGCCAAAGAGATCGTGGAGGAGGGCAAGGCGTGGGGCTCCCAAACGCTGAAGGGCTTTGTGAAGGAGGTCGAAGTGGACGGCAAGACATACGTTGTGAAGGTGATAGACGGAGAAGCCGTTGAGGAGGACAGAGGCGGCAGAAAGTTGCTGAGGATTAAGATTACGGCGGAGGTTGACGGCGTAAGGCGCGACTACACGATTACCCTCGGCAGATATGGAAAACTCAACGCGGTAGAGGGACGCACCACTGCTAGGGCCGACGCCCCCGGCGGCAGAGAGGCCGATGCGGAGAGGTTCTCGGCGCTGGTGGAGGCATTGACTGGGAAGAGGCCGAGGATACGCCGGAAGAGCGACGGTACCATAGAGCTCGTATGCGGCAGAGAGCACCTAGACGGCTTCATGCGCTATACAGAACTCGCAGAAGCCATAGCGAAGTGGCTAGAGGAGACGAGGCGGCGCTAAGGGGCGCGTCAAGAGAAAGATAATGATATAAAGAATGACATAGAGTTCATCGATGAACGGTCCCTGGAGTAGGGAGAAGTTCCTAGAGGCCATAGGCCTAGCGGTCAAAGGCGCTGAGTACGTCTACCAGAAGGCGCGCGACGCCTTGAAAAACAGGTATATGTCAATAGCCGAGGAGATCTACGGGAGGTAATGGCGTCCATATCCCCCTACGGAAAGCGCTTCATCTCGTACATAAGGCAGAGCCAGATAAGGAGGCTCGTGGGGTCCGGCGTCAGGATAGACGGGAGGACGCCCCACCAGCTGAGGGACGTGTCCATCAGGACCAACGTGGTCAACACCGCGGATGGGTCGGCCGAGGCGCTGTTGGGGAAGACCAGAGTGGTGGCGGGAGTCAAGGTGGGCCTGGGCCAGCCGTTCCCGGACACGCCCGACGAGGGCGTGTTGATAGTGAACGCCGAGATTCTGCCGCATGCCTCCCCCTACAGCGAGATAGGGCCTCCGGACGAGACGGCCATAGAGCTCGCCCGCGTGGTGGACCGCGGCATACGCCACAGCGGCTTCGTGGACTTCAAGAAGCTGGCGATAGACCAGAACAAGGTCTACGTGCTCTGGGTAGATCTCTACGTCCTGAACGACGACGGCAATCTGGTCGACGCGGCGAATCTCGCCGCCCTGGCGGCTCTACGGTCCACCATGTTGCCGTCGGCCGTCAAGGACGAGGCGGGGGTTAAGCTGGATCGGAACAACAAGACGGCGCTTCCGTCCGACCTCTCCAAGGCGCCGATAGCGGTTTCGATAGGTAAGATAGATTCCCGCATTATAGTGGATCCCAACCTCGAGGAGGAGCTCTCGCTGGATGGACGGATAACCATAACCATAGCTCAGGACTCCATCGTATCCATGCAGAAGACAGCCGGCTATTTCACCGAGCAGGAGCTCTGGCAGGCCGTGGACCTCGCCTACTCGATCAGGGACAAGCTCAGGGATGTTCTGCTGAAGAGCCTGGTCTGAGGCATCCCCTCTTCATCTCCGGCCAGGCGATGGGACTCGGGAACCCTCCCGGGCGGGGGCCCCAGCCGGTCGGGACTCCCTCTTCGTCGTGAGGCATTTGGACGGGCTCTCCGGCCCGTGCGGCGAGCGGCCGGCCCTCGGCCGGCGGAGTCTCTCCACGGCGATGCGTTGCGTCCCTCCGTACGATGATCCGTTGCGCCGTCCATAGAGATCGGCGTGTGACTCCAAATGGCCTCCTCATAGACGAGGTGTCCACGAGCCTGGAGACCTATAGCCACTACTCTTCGATATACAGCAGAGCCAAGAGCCTTGGCAAGTACGTCGTGCTGAACCCCGGCACCAGCATGGACCCGATCCTTCAACATTGCGGATAGTGGCGTTCGAGCCGCCTCTGGAGGAGTACGTAAACTTCAGCTACCTACTCCTCTGCGGCGCCCGACAGGGTGTGTACAATCGTTCTAAACACGCCGCCGGACAAGGTGGACTACGTCGTGCAGAAGGCCGTCGCAAACGGCAGCAAGCGCGTCTACGTATGCGACAGAGCCGACAAGCGGCAGACCGGCGACCCGGCCTACTTCTACTTGAGCCCCTATTTAATGATTCCCATCTCCCGTTTTTCCAACGTCTGTAAAGATATGCGTCGACGGGCAGGTCGGCCGAGGCCGTCGCGGGGCGTAGGACGCGGGCCTGGCGGCGTGCCCTAGGCGCATGGCCACGCCGAACACGGCGCCGAGGGTTGTCCCAGTCTGAAGGGCCGCTACCGCGCTGGCGAAATTTTATATAGCCCAGATCATTGTGGCGCATGCCGTTTAGCCACACCAAGGTGGTGGGGCCTGCCGGGAGGTACGGCGCCCGGTACGGCATGGGCATCAGGAGGAAGATAACCGCCGTTGAGGTCAAGCAGAGGGGCCTCCACCGCTGTCCCAACTGCAGGTCGCTGGTGAGGCTGAGGCGGCTCGCCTTCGGCATCTGGCAATGCCCCAAATGCGGCTTCACCTTCGCGGGCGGCGCCTGGATCCCGCAGACCATACTCGGCAGAACTCTGACGCCCGAGGAGCTTAAACAGGTGGAGATACAGAAAGCCAGATGGAGGGGGGCCTCGCAGGAGCCCAGCTAGCGGCGAAAATACTGGCGACCACCTCCAGGTTCTACTCGAGAAAAATCAACGAATTCCTCAACGAGCTCTCGACCGCGTTGCCCGGCGTGGAGAAGATAGTTAGGGGGAAGCGGTCGTATCGGGCTCTGCTGGAGGAGGCCGTCGCCAGGCGCGCCGACTATATCGCGCTAGTCAGATCCCGACGGGGCAACCCCGCCTCCCTGGAGTTCATAGACGTGGCGAGGCGCCGCTGGCTCCCCTACTCCATCCCCATATCCGGCGTGAAGATGCGGGAGGATCTCCAGGTATATGTGGCCAGAAAGCCCAAGGCCCGGCGCGCGGCCATCGTCGACTACACGGCGAGCGAGCTGGCGGACGTGTTCCTGGAGATCTTCAGATACCCCCTGTTTTACTCGATAGATCTGGAGGAGGTCAGAGGCCGCTACGACACGCTGCTCTTAATCAGGGGGAAGCCGGGGGGCTACTCCCTGGAGCTTATCGACGGAAGGGATCTGGGGCCGCGGGGCCTTGTTATTAAAGTTAAGGGAATAAAGATTAAATATGTATAAAATATCTGTTAAAATTAAAAAAGATAAAATTGTCGAAGAAACCTTTAAATCATTGGAAAAAGAGGTGGTATTCCGTAGAGGAAAGATCAAGGTATTTGTCGAGGGGGATTGGCTCGAGGTGGTGGGATATGCGGCGGACGTCGCCAGCGCCAGGAGTCTGGCCAACACGATCCTGAGGGCCCTCTACGTGATCGAGGGCGTGGAGGAGCTCTAGCGGGCGTGATACGGGCGGCGGCCATGCCTACGGCGACCGCGAAAGCCCCGCCCTAGGGCTGTCCCAGATGCCTGGAGGGCCCAATGCGCCCGACCCCCGCCCTAGGGGGCAGGCCTTCCATCCTTTGCAGGGAGCCGCATGGGGCCGATAATTGAACGTTATAGGAAAAATATTAAAGGGGAGCCGACCTCATCCATATGGCTCAACTCCCGCCGTCGCTTCAGGACTTGGTGAATAGGCTCCAGCAGGCGCAGAGCCAGCTGCAGAGCGTCTTGCTGAGAAAGCAGAACTACGAGGCGGAGCTGCGGGACGTGGAGAAGGCTATGGGCGAGATAGAGAAGTTGCCGCAGGACGCCAAGATCTACAAGTCTGTGGGGAACTTCCTGCTTCAGACCAGCAGGGACGTTGCGCTTCAAGAGCTGAAGGAAAGGAAGGAGCTCCTCGAGCTCCACATAAAGACGCTCTCGAGGCAGGAGTCCATGTTGAGGGAGCAGCTGGACAAACTGCGGGACGACATTAATAAGGAGCTGGCGCGGATTAGGGGAGGTGGAGAGAAGCAACAAACAGGCGCGGCCGCAAAGGGAGGAGGTTGACGTAGCCGAGCTCATCTCCGAGGTGGTGTACGAGTACATATCTAGAGAGCTCGGCGAGGACTTTCTGGAGGCCGAGATCGAGGTGGCGTTCGACGGCCGCTCCGTGGAGGTGTCGGTGGACGCCGGCGCGAGCGCCCTCGTCGAGGAGGAGAGGCTGAGGGAGGTCGTCGATAGGGCGGCGGAGCTCGGAGTGGCGGTCGCGGATCTGATAAAGGAGGGGAAGATACAGCCCGGCGGAGACAGGAGACATGTACTTAGAGAGGCTCTTAGGCGTATTGGGGGATCGGCGTAGGATCGCCGTAGTTACCCACAGACATGCGGATCTCGACGCCTTAGGCTGCGCCCTGGTTCTCCGCGACGTCTTGGAGGGCCTGGGCCGCGAGCCCGTCGTGGTGTGTCCCGACGGCGTGGCCAAAGACGCGAGGCCTTACGCCAGATGTTCCGAGGAGATGCCGACCGACGCGGAGATGGCGATACTGGTCGACGTGGCCTCTCTGGCGCAGGTCCCCCCTGTGGACATACCGCTGGCGGTCTTCGACCACCATGCGATCGGCGACGCGCTGCCCGGCGTAAGGGAGGAGAGGCCCAGCTGTAGCGAGATGGCGCTGGAGCTGGCGCTGGAGGCCGGCGTGAAGCCGAGGCGGGAGTCGTTAATAGCGGCGGCTCTGGGCATCTACGCGGATACGGCTAGGCTGTCGAGAGCGGACGGGAGGACTCTGGCCGCCATCTCCGCCGCGATCTCGGAGATAGGCCCGCTTGAGAGATACATAGCCCAGCAGGAGGAGGATCGGGCCCTTAAGATGGCTAAGGCGAAGGCGCTGGCGCGCCTCGCGGTATACGAGACCAAGGTGGGGATAGTCTGCGCCACGCATGTGGATGCCTACGAGTCCGACGTAGCCGCCATGCTGGTCTCCGCCGGATGCGACGTGGCCATCGCGGCGTCCCGCCACGGCGGCGAGGTGAGGCTCGTGTATAGATCCCATAGGGTCGACGTCGGCGAGATGGCGGCGAGGATGGGCGAGCTTCTGGGAGGGAGCGGGGGAGGCCATAGGGGCGCGTCGGTGACCACCGTCAAGATGAGGGCGACGAAGGCCGATCTGCCGGCGCTGTTGATGCAGGCGGTCCGCGCCCTGGATCCCGACCCGAGGCCGCTCAGGTGAGCTCTATCCTCAGGATCCTGAGCCCGCACGAGGGGCAGCCCATCACGACGTAGCTGACCAGCGACCTATATTTCGCCGAGAAGGTCCTCTCGGATGCGTATATCCGCATCCGCGCCTTGGCGCAGTTGGGGCACAGATCGCCGTCGCCCAGACCCCGGCCTATCTTAAACGGCCTGAAGGCCATGGCGCGCCCGACGGCCTCCTCCAGGCCCTCCTCGGCGTCCGCCGCGTTGACGCCGATAAGCTTAACGCCGAGATCTCTCCCGTACCACCTGTTGATCCTGTCGGCGACGCTCTGGAGCTCGTCTATCACGAGGTAGGGCCTGTAGGCCACCACCACAAGGGCGTCGGAATTGAACAGCTTCAGGTACTCGGCCAGCTCCAGCGGATCTGCGTCGAATATGTGGCTCTTCTCCGGGCACCAGAACGATACATAGAGGTCGCCGAGAGCCGCATATACGAGGTCGGACTTGCGCTCCACTATCCTGAACCCCCTGCCGGCCACATACTCCTCTACCTTCTGGCAGCTCACAAGGCTTTAATCCCCTCCGGATTTAAAGCCATGCGCTGCCCCATGTACAGACCCACCGCCGACGGGCCCCGGTGCATATTGATCCCCCCCGAGGAGTGGCGTATGAGCAGAGCGCAGCTGGAGAAGTACTGCAACAACGGGGGGTCCGGATGCTCCATATACGCCCGGTATATGTCCGTCAAGGGCAAGTCCTAGCGCCTCAGTTTGAGGTAGGCCATCGAGAAGGCCGCCAAGATCCCCGCGATCGCCGCAACCAGCGCGGGGGATGCGTTGTCCGACCTGCGGGCCGTGGCGGCGGAGGTGGTCAGGCTGAGGGCGAAGGAGGTCGGGTTGACCGCCGTGGGCAGCGTCAGAGTGAATTCATATCTCACCAGCCCTGTTCCATATATTTTTTTATAGGTTTCGGCGATAGAACTAAAATATTTATATCTTTCTATTGTCTTTGTAATATTATATCTATAGTTAGATACTATGGAGCTCACCAGGCCGAGGTAGGGGAGCTCTCCCTCCAACGCCGTGGAGAGGGCCTTGATCTGGCTTGCGCCGTGCCTCAAGGAGTCCGAGGCCGAGATCAGGTAGGACACGCCGTTGTTGATAGGCGCCGTCAGCTGGCCTATCTGGCTCGCCGCCGCGGATAGATTGCCGGCTATGCCCGCCAGAGACCTGGACGCGTTTATTATTATCGGCGGTATCTCGTTCAACATGGCTGTGGCGTTCTGCCTGGTGGCCGCCGCCGTTTGGTTCAACACGCCCTCCACCTGGCCCAGCTGGCCGCCGATAGACGCCAGGGCGCCTCTTGTCGCGGAGACTATGCCGATAAGGGCGCCCACGGAGGCCTCGGCGGAATTCACCGCGGACTGCAGGCCCTGGATCAGACCTATCGCGTAGTCCAGCTCCCGACTAAGCTCCCTTGTCGCGTTTTCTACCAGCGTATTGTTCGAATTTATTTGACTTATTTTTTGTTTTATATCAATAAGATTTAAATATATTCTATTAATAGAATATTCGGTGTTTTGTAGATTGGAATAAATAACATATAGATTTCCCTCTATGGAGTCGAGGGCCTGCACGGAGGTCGAGAGGGAGCTCTCGTAGGCCCTTATCGCTATCGCCTGGGTCTCCAACGCGTTCGAAAGCGTGGTTAGGTACGCATATTCGTACTGCACAAGCAGGAGCGATCTATTTAGGGTGGACGCCACGCCGAGAAGAGACGCCGACATGGCGTCCAGCTGCGAGTTGAGGGCCTTTACGGCGTATTGCGATGCGTTCAAGCCCCTGGCCCCTTCCCTAAACGCGGCGGAGCTCAGATTCAGTACATAGACTAAGTTATTTAGATTATTGGTAACATTATATATTAAATTATTAAATATATTAACAGCATATGTTAAATTATTTAAATAATTATATGTACTATTTAATATATTTATTGAGCTGTTGGCCTGCTCTATATATCCGCCGAGATCTATGTCCGATATTATCTCAACGGAGGGGAGATCGACGGCGCCGAAATCGCCGAAGTTCGCAACCCTATAGGAGATCGAGAACGCCCTCTCGTTGCTGACCAGGAAGGTCCACTGGTATACGGTCGCGCCCCCTATGTTCTCAACCCCGGAGGGCGGCGTATCGCTTATTATCTCGACGCCGGACGGCCTCTGAACCAAGACTGTCACAGGTACGCCGAAAGGCATATAGTTTTTTATTATAAAGTTTATTTTAATTAATGTATTGTTTGAACAATATAATATATTGTTTATAAATGATGCATTAATATATGTTACATTATAGAAGATAACCAAAGGAGGAGGGTAGGATCCATTAACCGAGGCGTAGATGACCGAGGCGCTGAAGGGAGGCACAACGCGGCCTAGGTACTCCATGGGCTTCGAGGAGTTGTTGACGACGAAGTACTGATATTGATATGTAGTGGATATAGCGCCGCTATACGCGGCGCTTGTAGATATTATCAAAGTGGGCTCTATGGCCCACGCCACGGAGGCCAGCATGAGCAACGGCAGGGCTTTAGCTATCTCCACGTGGAGTCTATTGCTCTTATCTTTTCATATATCTCTTTTGCCCTCTCCAAGTCGATCCTTATCTCGCCTTTGGGGATCTCGCCGTCCACCACGTATCCGCCTCTAACCGTGTAGACCTTGTCGGCTATCGCCGCGACGTCGGGATCGTGCGTGGCTATGATGACGGTGGTCCTCCACGCCTTGTTTAGGGCCAGGATCAGGCTGAGTATGGCGGAGGCGCTCTCCAGATCGACGTTGGAGGTGGGCTCGTCGAGGATCAAAAGCTCGGGGCTGTTGGCCAGAGCGCGCGCCAGCGCCGCGCGTTGTTGCATGCCTCCCGACAGCTGGATGGGGTACCTCTCGGCGGAGTCCTCAAGCCCCACCAGCCTCAGCAGAAGTTTTGCCTTGGCCTTGGCCAGATCTCTCGGCATGCCCGCTGCAAGCATGGGCAACATCACGTTCTGTAGCGCCGTGAGGTACGGAACCAGGTTGTAGGACTGGAATAGATAGCCTATCTTTAGGAGCCTGAACCGCTCCAGCCTCCTCTCGTCGAGGTTCGTCACGTCGGTCCCCAGGACCACGACGGTCCCGCTGGTCGGCCTGTCCAAGGTCGACATTATGTTCAGCAGAGTGGTCTTGCCGGAGCCCGAGGGGCCTATGAGGACCGTCGCCGTGGCGCTCGGTATTTTGAGCGTCACGCCCCTCAACGCGTGCACCTCGCCGGCGGCCGTTCTGTATATCTTGTGGACGCCCTCCAGATATACCGCCTCGCTCATCTCAAAATCTCCAGAGGCCTCAGCGTCACGGCTCTATACACAGGCATGAGGGCGCCCGCCAGAGCCACCAGGAGGGATAGGACGACGCCCAGCGCGAATATGGACGGGATGAACGGTACAGGCACGTCGAAGAAATACCCGAGCCTCGTCAGCAGGTCCTTGATCCCCAGGGCTCCGAAATAGCCGGCGACGCCGCCGGCCACGCCCCCCAGAAGCCCCACGGAGGACACCTCGAGCGTAAACGCCAGGGCTATATCTCTGCCGGAGATGCCCGTGGCCTTCAGGAGCGCTATTTCGCCCATCCGCTCCCTCACCGTTATCGACATGACGGTGAAGGTGGTCAGAACGCCGGCCAGAAACGCGACGGCCTCTATCACCAAGAAGAATAAATTGAGCATGTTGAACACCCTATCTATGGTGGACAGCGCGCTCTGCTGGGTGTAGACCTCCGCCCGAGGGTATCTCTGCTTCAACGCCTGGGCCAGGGGCTGTATCAACGACTTGTCGCTCACCGTTATGAACACCATGTTGTAGAAATCCCCAATCCCCATGCCTTGCTGGAGCCAATCGAGAGGCACGACGACCAAGTTGAGGCTCATGGGACCTATGAATCCCTTCAGCAGGTTGCTCATTATGCCGACCACGTGGACTCTGAGCTCGACGGGCGGCGCCACGCTGCTCCGGTACACGTAGATGGTCGCGTCCCGCCCCGGGGATACCCCCAGCGTCGAGTCCACCACAGCCTCGCCCCCCGCGTGGGGCAGCCTGCCTGCCTCCAGCTCCACGTCGAAGTAGCCTATATCGCTCAGAGGCACTCCCAGAAGCGTCACAGTCTTGTTCCCCAAGGTGCCTGTCAGCATGACCACGGGCTCCGCGCTCTGGACGTAGGGAAGAGACCTCAAGGACTCGACAAAGGCATACGGAATATCGATAGAATTCGAATAAACAAGTATATCTGCTGGAAATATTTGATATAATTGATTCTGTACATATATCTTAGCACCAATGCTTATGGTGCTCAGAGCCACCATCAAAGCCGCGCCGATGGCTATAACCACGACCAGCAGTAGGTACCTCGCCCTTCTGGCCCTCATGTCGCTGACGGCCAGCATGGTTATGTGGCGGCTCATGGCGAATGTTTTTTTGAGTAGAATTTATTTAGCTTCGTGAAGAAGGCGCTCGCCTACGCCTTGTTGGCATTATGGGCGGCGGTGTATACATACCTCGCCATACATGCGGGGAAAGTATTCGGCGTATTGGTGTATTCAGAATTAAAATTAATGCCTAAAAATACAGAGCCAAATATAGTAAATAATATAATAAATAATGGATCAAATATAGATAATTCCTCAAAGTTTATATTTATAGTTGTATATGGGCCTGACCTCTCGCGCAAGCTCTCTCTGGTCAACGGGACGCTGGCCGAGGAGGGCTTCAGCGCGATCTCGCCGCTTGGCATACAGTATATGGCTCAAAAAATATATTGGTTAAAAATAAATACTACATTAAATAATTATACTAATGAATTTTTTAATTATTTAAACAATATATATAATTTAACAGAAAATAAATGTATAGAGCTTAGGGAGCTTAAGGACGCCTACGAGGCGGCCAGAGGTAACGCCACGGCGTTGTTGTACGCCACATACGGCGCGGCTTTGTTCAACTACTCCACGCCGCAGACGGCGAAGTTCCTCCAGTACTACAGAAATCTGTCTAAAACCTACGGCGTAGATGCGGCGGTGAGGCTCGCCGCAGATGAGGCCTACGGCAACGTGAGCTGGCTCCTTAGGGGCATAACGTGGAGGGACTGGGCCGCCGAGAGCTCGATAGATCTGGTGGCCGAGAGGATCCTGTCGACCAAGCTGAACTCGACGCTGGTGGAGCTCGCGAGGAACGTAACCGAGCTGGGGGTCGAGAAGTATCTATACCTGCAGCTGTCCTCCCAATCGCCGCCTGCCCTAAGGCCGTATATACCGTACGTGCTCTGCGTCAACGAGACGGAGGCCGCGGCCGCCGCGTTCAAGGAATCTCTGTTCGAGAACTTGACATCTAGATATCCGCCGCCTACGATGTACACCATACCTCAGGCGGAGCGGCTGCTCTACGGCGACCTATACGCCTTGGTGATAGCCGAAGGGACCGGCGTGCCGAGGCTCAACTACAGCTGGGCCGTCCCCGTATCCACCGATATACTCATGTCTCAGTTCACCGACACGGTGACCTCGGAGATCCCCGACATAGATAAGACCACCGCGGTGGTGATGCTGGCGGTTCTCCTGCTGGTGTTCGGCACGTTGGTCGCCCCGCTGGCGGTGCTGGCCGAGGTGGGGCTGTCCTACCTCGCCCTCCTCGGGCTCATCTATTTGATTTCGCCGTATATGCCGCCCTACTACCTCTCGATATACATAGCGGCGCCTGTGGTCTTCGCGCTGGGCATAGACTACAACCTCTTGATGCTCGGCAGATACGCCGAGGAGAGGAATAAGGGAGCCGAGCCCGCCAGGGCTGCCGGCATAGCCGTCGGCTTCGGCAAACGCGCGGTCTTGACCAGCGCGGCGGTCGCCGGTCTGGCCCTCGGCAGTTTCGGCTTCTCCGTCCTGCCGTTTATGCAGACCATAGGGCTCGCCCTAGCGCTCTCGGTCCTGCTGGTGTTGGCCACAGCCTTTACGGCCACGCCGGCTTTGATGGCGCTGGCGGGCGACAGGCTATTCTGGCCGAGGAGGATAGAGGACATCAGGCTCCACGAAGGCCGGTCCAGGCTTCTGGGCGGATTAGTGGACCTCGCGCTTAATTACTCAAAAATAATATTAATAATATTTTCAATAATTACTATAATTTTAATTATATTTATAGTGAATAATATAAGAATTACTACAAATCCCATATCTGCGATGCCCGAGACCAGAAGCAAGGAGGCTTTGCATATAGCTCAAACGTACTTCAGGAACATAACGTCGCTATCCACAACATATCTTGTATTTACCGACAAGCCGAATAGCACGGTAATCAATTATTTAACCAGTATTCCATATTATACAAATTATACTATATTTAAAAGGGATAATTACTATATCATATCGTTAAAATTATCTCTAACTAGTACTTCAGATGAATTATTATATATCTATAATAATTTGACCGAGCTGAGGAAATACGGCCTACTGTACATAGGCGGCGACGCCGGTTGGAAACATGTTTATTACACGTATATCTACTTATATTTTTGGCACTTCCAGCTATATATAATTCTGTCAGCTGTTATATTGGCCCTAATGGCGGCGCTCCGTAGTCTCTTGACTCCGCTGAGGCTGGTCGCCACGGTGCTCATGTCGATGGTGTGGGGCCTTGCGCTCAACATAGCCGTGTTCCAGATCGCGGGCGGCCAGCTGACGTATTGGCTACAGCCCGTAGTCCTCACGACCCTTCTGGTGGCCATCGGGACCGACTACGACGTGTTTATAGTCACTAGGATCAGGGAGGATGTCGAGAGAGGTCTCGACGATAGGTCGGCGATTAGGACGGCCATAGTGACAACGGGCCCCATAGTCACGGGGGCGGCTTTGATCCTTGCCTTGGCCTTCCTCTCGATAGCCCAGTCGCAGCTGACGGTCTTGCAGCAGATCGGAGCCACAGTGGCGTTTTCGGCGATATTCGACGCCTACGTGGTGAGGCCTTTGCTGGTCCCGGCTATAATGAACCTGCTCGCTAAGTATAACTGGTGGCCCTCGAAGCTGCATGAACGCCCGCGTTAGGGCCCTCCTCATCGACTTCTTCGGGACTTTGGCCGAGGTAGACGACGAGAGGTCCTATCTAGAAGACGTGGCCGCCGGGCTCTCGTCGGTCCTCGGCGTGAGCGGCGACAAGTCGCTGGAGTATTTCATGGAGGCCAGGAGGCTGGCCAACGCCGTGAGGGAGGCCTCTCTAGCCGAAATAACTGTGGACGGCCAAGCCGCCTTGATAACGGCGCTGGCGGGGGGCGACTGGCGTAGCGTCCGCGCCGTTCTGGTAAACGCCATGTTGAGTCACCTGGTGCCCGTGGACCGCTCGCCAGAGTTTCTGATGTGGGCCAGCTCCAGGTTCAAGACGGCGATAATATCGAACATAACCTGTAGGTGCTACGTGGAGGAGTTCCTGAGGAGGGTAGGCGCGTCCGTGGACGTCTTGGTCACGTCCGACGTGGTTAGATACCGCAAGCCCCATAGGGCTATGTTCAGAATCGCCCTCAAGCGGCTCGGCGTGAGGCCCGAGGAGGCCGTCATGGTCGGCGACGACGACGTGGATCTAGGCGCCAGAGCTCTGGGCATACTCACCGTGGTTATCGGCGATAAGGTTCGGGGAGACCTCAACTTCAGCAGCTTGGCGGAGTTTAGGCGTTGGCTTGAGGAGGCTGGCTGACGTAGGGCTGGAGAATATATTTAATACGCCGGCAACCCCCCGGCATGATCTGTAGCTCGTGGGTATGCGGCGAGGTCAAAAGGCCGGGCCCCTGCGCGGAGGAGGACTACGACGTGTTGGTGGTGGGAGCCGGCATAGGCGGCCTAGCGGCCGCCCAAGAGCTCAGCAGATATGGGCTCAGGGTGGCCGTCTACAGCGAAGGCCCTAAGGGCGGCCATAACGCCCTCGACGGAGAGCCGACGATCTCGGGCGCCCCGGCCCGCGAATATATAGACAAATACGCAGTGGAGGTAAACAGGGGGATCTTCGACGGCGAGGTCTTGATCTCAGGCGGCCGTTGCGTCAAGCCCAGATATAGACATCTCGTGCTCAGCACGGGCGGCGTGGAGATGTACACGCCGATGCCCGGCTCGCGGCAGGTGCTCCTCGCCTCGGAGGCGCTCGCCTCCGGGATAAACGGCAGGAAGCTCCTGGTGTGGGGGACCACCGAGTGGGGCCTCAGAACGGCGATGGCTCTGGCGCGTAGGGGCAATCAGGTGGCGGTGGCCGACAACTCGGCCTACCTGCGCGACGTTAAGTACTACCAAGGCGTGAGGAGCGCCCTGGAGAAACTGGGGATAGAGGTGGTGCACTCCGCGACTATTAGGAGATATAGAGACGGCGTCGTCGAGCTGAAAGCGTACATGGGCAAAAGGGGGGTCGAGACTAGGCGGATCGAGGCAGACGCCGTAGTGTCGGCGGTCAGGACGGCCAATCTCTACGCCCCTCTGAGGCTGGGCCTCAAGGTGTTCTACTCCTTCGAGCTCAACTCCTTGGTGCCTAGGCGCAACGGCTTCGGCGAGGTGCTGAGGCTGGACGAGAGGGGCAAGTCGGCGGGGGGCACCAATATATACACAGTCGGCGAGCTCTACGGCGCGATCTACGCCCATCTTGAGGAGGCGCACGGCAGACTGCTGGCATCATACATAGCGTCTAAGGAGGGCTTGGAGGACGCCGATAGGGCCGCCAAGGCCCTGGAGGAGTTCAGGGCCAAGATAGCTCTCGAGGCCAACTGGCTCTACAACCTCGATCTGAGGCTAAGCAGAGGGACCGACTACAGCGATCTCTACGTGGAGCCCAACGTGATAGACGCGCCCGGCTGGCCCTACTTCTGGCCCAACGACCTGGACGAGATAGACGGCGACCAGATCATATGCCCATGTAGCGGCCTAAAGCTGTCCGATCTGATGAGGGCTGTGGACAGGCTCAACAAGTCGAGGGTCGAGGTGAGGGTGACGAGCGACGAGGTGAATAGGCTTAGACATGTCAAATTGCCCACTGTGGATCAGATGGCGGGCGGCCCCAGCCCGTGCTTCGAGGTGTTCTGCATACCCAACATAGCCATAATAGCCGGGGCCATATACGCCCAGAAGCCGTCGTATCTGCTCTACGGCCGTCCTAAACAGCTGTACGAGCCGACGTAGCATCAATGAGCTGAGGGGATCCATGAAGTGGGGCATCCAATTATCCATCTCCTCAAGCCCTCTCTACGGACTCGCTCGGCTCTGCACAGTAAGCTAAGCCCTCTAGGCGCCCCTGCCGTGCTCGATCACTATGTCGACGCACCGTAATGCGCTCGGGCTACGTTGTACCTATGGATATCACTTTGCCTAGAACTACAGAGTCTATAATAACAAGAAAAAGATCATCTAAAAATATTTATATCTCGCACAGGACACCGCAAAGTAATTAAACCAGCCTAAATTATCTTTCATGCCATCGGACAGGTTGCTTCGACTTGTAGGCATAGTCTTAATTCTTGTTGGCGTCGTCTTTGCAGTATACTGGTTCTTCCTTCGTCCTCCTCCTTGGCTATTTAAGGGAGCCTATGCCGATTACTACGGGGAGATCTCGGTGCTCGGCATCCCACTGAAACTTGAGATGCGGATTGAGATTGTCGACATAGTGGGAAGCCGTGTAAAGATGCTAACTTATCTGAAAACAACGAGCCCCTTAGGCGCCCAGGAGACTCAGCAGACTATGTGGACAGACATAGGCACAAACACGTACCAAATGGAGGGCTTCGACCTTAAGCGGCAGTACGAGGGCGACGTGTACGTGAAGGGGCTTGGGACTAGGAGATGTTTAATCCTCGAATACGACTCTAGATACGGCAACGGCTCCATCACATTCTACATAGACAAGACGGTGGACTGGCCCATAAAGATAGGGTTTAAGGGAGGGTCGCCGCAGTTCTCTATGGATCTAGACCTTACGGACAGCAACATACCTGGCTTGCTACGGCCGATCGATTACACAACTCCTGTGGTGGTGCTTGCAACAACTGCGGCAATCGGCGCCATACTCATATACCTGAGCAGTAGGCACATCGCCAGAACTCCTCACGCCTCATCCCCAGCCCGCCCCGCCTTGCAGGTCCCGCCTATGCCGCCTCGTATGCGTACAACTAGTGCATTTCTAGTCTTGCCCAACGGCGCCCAAGTGGAGCTTGTAGGCGATGCCCTGCTGAGCCGAGCCTGGATCGCCTCAATATTTCCCGACGCGCCTTGGCTGGGTTACATTTCGGAGGCCCACGCCGTTATGAGGCGGAGACCAGACGGTTGGTACATCGCAGATATGGGTAGCCAATACGGCACCTACGTAAACGGCCGAGACATCAGGGGCGCGGGGGGTGAGGTAAAGCTGAATTCAGGCGACGTCGTTACGCTGGGCGGTGTATTCTCCTTCGCCTTTTACGAACAAGCCTAGTTCGTTGAACCCGTGCAGATGGTCAGAAGGATACGGTATGAATGCAACGACCGAGCAGGTAGAAGCGTTAAAGACGAGAATGTTCAGGCATTCGCGACACATAGCGAGACACCAGCGCGATTCTTGACCTTGCGCATCTCGGCGCCCATCGAGGCGTAGATAAACGTTTAGATATAGGAGAAGACCCTTAATTCTGCGCATCAAGCCAGCGGTTTCTTGTAAGCCGTCAACGTCCCCTGCATCTCTAGCCAGAGGATCGCCACGGCGATAGTCCCGATGGGCGTCTCTCCACGGCATCCTGATGCCTATCCGCGAAGACCTCTACCGCGCCTAAACAGCTGTACGAGCCGACGTCGTAGCCGGCGCCGCTACTATATTAATACATGGCGCCGGACCTACGTGTGTCTCCGCAGGGCTGTGGAGGACGCCGTGGAGGGAGCGCCTCTGGACGACGACGAGAGGCGGTGCCTCGAGGAGGCGGGGCTCTATAGAGGCGGGTTGCTGGCGCCGAGGCCCTACCTGATATTCAAGGCGTTGCAGAGCGGGGCGACGCTAGATCTGGCCAAGCTGTCGCGCTCGCTCAGCTGGAGCGACTTCGAGGAGGTGATCGTGTACATCCTCGAGGGATGGGGCTACTCCGTCCGGAGGGGCGTCAGGATGGAGTGCGGAGGCCGCGGGGCCGAGTTCGACGTGGTTGCGTGGTCCCGCGGACACGTCCTAGTCGTCGAGGCGAAACATTGGAAATACGGCGGAGGCAAGTGGGCCGCCGTGGCCAGGAGCCATCTGGAGAAGACCGCCAGGTGTCTCGACAAGCTGAGGCCGCTAGCGCCTAGAGTGCTTCCTGTGGTAGTTACGCTTAGTTCCGTCAACGCCGTTGTTGAGGGCGTGCCCGTGCTTTCCATATCCCTTCTTGCCGATCTCCTGAGAAACCTCGACTATCTGGGCGACCAGATCCGCGTGTTGACGTAGGCACTCCTCGCAGACGTAGACGTATAGATCCATGTGGAGCTCCGCCTTGAGCTTCGCCACGTAGAGCCTATCGAAGTTCCGCAGGCAGAAGAAACAACGGGTCACGCCTTCTCGGTCTTCTCGAGGGCGACGTCCGGCGTCGCCAAGATCCGCGTGCTTCTACGCGGAAGCATGTAGTGCTCGGCGAGCTCCAAGGCCGTCGCGGCCAGGAATAACACAGGTCCTGTCGAAGAGTAGGCGTTGGAGATCGCGACGATAGTTAGGCCGCTCTGTTCGGAGAATATTAGGGGCAGGGGCGCCGCGAGCACGGCGGACAAGACCGCCACGGAGATGGCGCTGCCCCTCGGCCTGACGCCCTTCCTAACTTCGTAGTAGCCCGCGACGGCGACGGCGAGCGCCAGGATGACCCAGCTGTCTACTCTCGGCGCCGAAAATATGTAGTACTTATTGGAGCCGACCGAGATATACGACCCCTCGGCTTGGAAGCTCGGGGCGGGGCCGACGGCATATACGATGAACCCCACGCGCGGAACCGCCAGAAGGACCGCCAGCGCTATCCCCACAAACAACAGCCTCACCAGCGTCTAGCTGGCGGAGGTTTTTAAAGCTGAGCGCCTCAGCAATACGGCCATCCCGACAACGTAGCTCGGCCCGGCGCCTTTTTGGCCGAATACTTTAAATTATCCCTCCGAGGCTCCGCACGTGATTTTACAAATATTGCTACCGGTGGCCGTAGTGGCCTTGGTGGCGGCGCTCGTAGCCGCCATATTCGTGCTGAATAGAAGGCCGCCGCAACAGCAACAGCCTCTGAGGGTCTACACGCCGGGCGAGCAGGAGATATTGAGCCAGCTGGCCTACATCAGGGACAGGCTGGATAAGTTCATCCCGCCCTACGGCCGGGTGGGCTACATCCCGTCTAACGCGGCCGAGCTGGCGCAACTCCTGGGGTTTCATTATGTCAAAATAGGCCAAGATGAATATGGGACTTTACCTGAATCTGATGATATAAAGCAGTATCTAGATCTAGATTTAGATGAGGCCCAGTTAAAGATTAAAGATAAATATATTTATATCATAAGGAAAGGCGATAAAAGGCTGGTGGCTATAGGAGACGCCTACCTGGACTACCTCACCGTTAAATTTCTCGAAGACTTTCTAAGCTATCTATAGGGATTCATCCGGTGATGAACTAAGGGTCTGACGATCCGTGAAGAGGCTCAAGAGGCTGACCTCAGCTCCCCGTCTCTGGAGGATGATCTCGGTTGCGAGGGCCGTGGGTGTGGGCTCACCGCTCCGTCTCCTCCAGCCACCTCATAATGGCTGCGTACAGCTCGGCGAAGCGCATGAGGCGGTCGAGGTGCTCCCTGCCGCACTCTATCATTATCGTGCCGTCCCTCATGCGGCGCACCTTCGGCCTCTTTCCGGTCAGGGCCTCCACAAGCGCGGAGAGCCTCTCGGCGTCCGCCTCCCTGCCGCCGGGGGCGTCGGCCCTGGCGTAGGCGAAGCCCAAGGCCTCGTTGCTTCTCTTATACCTGCCGAAGGCGATCTCGTAGTCGTTCCTGACGCCGTCGACCTCGGCGGTTATTTTGATCCTCAAGAGGGTTCTGCCGCTCCTGCCCTTCCCGAACTCGGCCCCTCCGCCTATTACCTTCACTAGGCGGCCCCCAACCTCCTTCTCGAAGCCCTCCAGCCTCAGGGAGCCCCTCGCCTTGCCCTCCTCCACCACCTCCAAGGCCTTTCTATACACGTCGTCGCCCTCCTCCTTCGCCCTCTCAAGTATATGTTCCACGAACTCGGCCGCAAGTTTCTGTTGGTCGCCGGAGCCGTGGACTGAAAGCCAGGCGGCGCGCTCAATGCCCTCCCTGAGGATCCTCACGTAGCCCGCCCCTCCGCCCTCCGGCATCTTGGCCGTGAAGTGTCTCCCCTCTTCGAGGCCCATTTTCCTCAGCTCTTCGGCAATCCGCTCTATGCTCTCGGGGTTCGTGGAACGATATCTGACCACCAGCGCGCCCTCGGTCAGTTGTACGTTGTACTTCGGCCAGCCCTCCCTCAGCGCGCGCCCCCTCTCCAGCTTCTCCAGCCAGCGCTCCGCCTTGTCCGCATCGACTCAGCCGTTCTCGGCGGCCCTCCTGACGATCTCGGCGAGGACGTCCCTGAGCTCCTTGCGGCCCGTCGCCAGTCCGTCGGTGGAGGCCCAGACGTACCAGACGTCTCTATTGCCCGCCTTCTTCACCTCGGCGTCTACGCCCGCAAGCCTTAGGAGGCACGCCGCGAGCTCGGCGCGGCCGCGGTCCGTCGAGACGAATTGGAGCTCGATCTCTTTCCGCAGATAGACGTTGAACTTGACGTCGGCGCCGCCCTCCGATATTATCAAATCCGCGGCGACGAGGCCGCCCTCGGTCAGCCTTATGCCGCCGAACCGCACCTCCGCCCGGGCCTTCTCCACGAACTCCTCGAACTTCGGGCTCAAATACTCTCCGCCGGCCGAGGGCGCCGCCACCGCGAGGAGGCGCATGAGCCTGGCGGCATCTTCGCCGTAGGCGGTTATGCGGTATATGCCCTCGCCCACGTACGTATGTACGCCGAACTTCAGATCCTTGGACAGGAGCTCGTTGAGCGACCGCAACGCGGCGAGGCGCAGGAGCGCGGCGCCGCCTCCAAGCTCTCCCCCTACGGCCAGCACTACCTCCCTCGGCTCCACCGCGCCGTCCCCCGCTATTGCTGTTGCGTACATCTCGCCGAAGCGGAGCAGGGCCTCCTCCCTATCGAACTCACCATTAAACGCCTTATCCAGCATGATGAGCTCCAGAGCGGGGGCGACGAACTTCCTGGCCACCACGTCCCTGTGGCTGGCCACCTACAAGGAGTACGGAATGCTGATGCGCCTCGCGGAGGCGGCCGGCGCGACCGTCGAGGGCGTCAAGGGCGCCGCGAGGAGGATGAGGGCATGAGCTCGGGCAACGGCGTGGACGCGGACGCGGTGGAGCCTCCCGGGCCGGCGGACCCCGTCGAACAGCTCCTGAGGGAGTGGCCCGAGTTAGGCGCATTCGGCGTCGATTGGCTTAGGAGGTGGGCCCCCCGCGCGGGGAAGCAGATAGTGGGGATGGCGCGCGTGTTGCGGAGATACCCATGGATGGCGGAGCTGATAGGGCAGGGGCCCGTGGGCCTCGTGAACCCGTACTCCGTGGAGGCGTACGTCGCCAGGGACGGGTCGGAGGCCTGCATATCGTTATTCGGCTGGGCCTACTGCTCAGCCGACGGGGGCGTCAACGTCAGGAGGCTTGAGCTGGAGTTCAGCCGACTGGAGCCCCACGAAGGCGGGGTGAGGGAGGTGTACAGGCCGAAGAGGCGGTCGATATTCGCGAGGACGAAGGAGTACGTGCGGATACTGTGAGGCGCGGGCGTCGGGAGGGCTGGGCGTACGAGGCTCCGCCGGGATGAAACCCCTCCTTTTCCCCTCCCCTTCTTTTCCCCCTTGCCGACTAAACTTTTATGTCAAGCCGAAAAGACGGCGGCTTAAATCGCTTATCCCTCGGCGTACTTAATAATCATATATTAAACGAGGGGTTTCTGACGGCTGAGGGGATATGGACGCCATTATTTCGCCACCTCCTCGGCTATCTCGAAGTATTTGGCCTTAAGCGCCTCGCGGGCCTTGCCGTAGACGTACTCGGCGCCCTTTACGGCGAGCTTTACGGCCTCGGCGAATTTATCCCTGCTCCATGCGCCGTCGAGCTGCAGGAGGGTTATCCTGCCCAGGTTCGGCATATAGCCCACAGGCATGTCGCCCTCGCCGTAGTTGTCCTCCAGCCCGTTTAGGTCCAGCACGACGACGCCGTTGACCAGGCCGACGGACACGCCTATCACCAAATCCCTCATGGGCACCCCGGCATCCGCAAGCGCGAGAGACGCCGCGGTCAGCGAGGCTACCCGCGTGGATCCGTCCGCCTGGACTATCTCGACGAATACGTCTATACGGGAACGCGGGAACTGCTCAAGGAATATGGCGGGCTCAAGGGCCTCCCTCAAGACCTTGCTTATCTCGATCTCGCGACGCGACGGCGCCGGGTTCTTACGCTCATCCTTGGTGCTGAACGGCGCCATGTGATACCTGACCCTCATGACGGCCTTATCCGGCAGGCTCAGATGTCTGGGGTGCATCTCGCGCGGGCCGTAGACGGCGGCCACGGCGGTGGTGTTGCCGTAGGACACCATGGCGGAGCCGTCTGCGTTGGAGATAACGCCGACGGAGATCCTCACGTCGCGCATCTGGTCCGGCGCCCTCCCGTCGGCCCTTCTGCCCTCTACCAGCAGAGGCACAGGCGGTTGTTTCATGGCCTAGCCGAGCCCCCACCTTTATATCTTTCAATTAACGCCCTCACTCTGTCGGTGAGACCGGCGACGTGGCTCTCCCTGTCTATTTTCTCTATCACCTGCAACAACGCGAGCTCGGCCTCGGGCCCCGGGCATTTGGCCCAGATCCTTCCGTTCTGGCCCACTATCACGTCGCAGCCCAGCTCCGAGATCGTTGTTATCATGGTTCCCTTCTTTCCTATGACGCGCGGCACCTTGACCGGCGAGAGCTCGACGACCAGCCCGCTCTCTATCTTGCCCAGCCTCTCCCCCTCTCTGAGCGTCAACATCACGGGGAACTCGTCGGTCAGATCCACGTCTTTCACCGCGGCTATCACCGCGTCGCCCACGTTGAGGAGGCTTGTCAAGCTGGTCTTTTCTAGGTCTATATATTTGGCCGTGGCCTCGTTTACCGGCAGCCACGCGGCCAGCGGCGCCCTCACGTCGACCTCCCAGCCCGACGCCAGGACGTCGGTGACGTAGCCGATCACCACATCGCCTGGCTTGGGCCTGTAGGAGCCCTCTAGAGGCACCACCACTATCTTGTTGTCTCTGAACTCGACCAAGCCTATGGACGACGCTCTGTACTTCCCCTCGTCGATATACACGGCGCCCTCCACGCTCTCGTCCGAGGTGGCCACCGGATCGCCGGGAAATATTACCTGTCTAGGGGATACGTACTTCATCAGTATACTATCTCCAATATTTTCACGTCGCCCTCTCCATGAGTTATATCGTTGACTCTTCCTATTATCATGTCTTGAAGACCGGCGGGCGCCTCGACGATGGCCTCCCAAGACCCGTCGCTTCTGAACTTCTCGTTGACTATCTTCGCCGACTTGCCCACAAAGCCCTTCACCTTCTGGGCGTACTGCGAGGACACGCTCAGCGCTATTCTGACCGTGGCGACCTTTATGGGAAGGACCCTCTGGAGGTCCTTCAGTATATAGTTTATCTGCTCCTCCACCGGCTTGAAGGGATCTATGGCGGCGCGCACCTGCTCCAAGGCGTTCTCCACCCTCTGGGGCGGCACGGGGGTCTTGGTCCTCACATCGATGCAGTTGCGCGATATCCACTCGACAACCTGCCTTCTCTTGTCCTCAACCATCTTGCGCCTCTGTTCGGCGGTTATCGGTATCTCCCCCTCCCTGATGATGGCCTCCGCCACCTTGTGGACGTCTGTCGTCCCAAACGCCTTCCTCAACGCCTGCTCAGAGGCCCTAAGGCCCTTGCGGGCGTCCTTGTAGATCTCTTCGTGGACCAACACCTTGTCCAAGCCTATGGACTTCCCCATCTTGAGCTCCAACGCGGCGTCGGGATCGACCAGGATCTCGAAGTGTTCGCCGGCCCGATCCAACTTCGCTATGGCAACCTTTGTCATACGAGCACCTATAAAACATGGGAAATAAAATTTATCGAGACTGGGCTGTTCAGGCTTAAATAGCGATGCGGTCGAGGGGCCGTGAGCGTCTACGTGGCCGATAGAGGCGCCGTACATATGGAGTGCGACATGGCCTACACCAAATACAGAGGCGAGG
>Ga0081473_139233_pt1 | contig 35929 bp, 32 predicted proteins | sample CisSprmetagenome_FD_70977 | JGI IMG/M metagenome (GOLD analysis project Ga0081473, IMG submission 70977) | Hypoxic/sulfidic aquatic microbial communities from Cistern Spring, Yellowstone National Park, USA v2 (version 2) | ecosystem: Environmental > Aquatic > Thermal springs > Hot (42-90C) >...
CTTCCTCATAATGCTCGGCAAGACGAGGGTGGGTAGAGCAATATTGGCGGTGGCAGACAATCCAACTCTGGCCTCTCTGTCGGGAGTGTCTGTGAGCCGTGTGGAGAACTTAACCTGGTTCATCACCTCAGGGTTGATCTCACTAGCAGGCGTTATGTGGACATCCTACAGTGGGGCTATCACGCCGGAGATAGGCGACTCCCTAATACTCCAAGCTTTCACGATAGCTTTCATAGGGGGCTTAACCTCTATTAAACGCACTGCTGTAGGCTCATTCCTGATCAGCGGCGTCGAGAACTTCGGCACAGACTTCCTCAGCACTTACTTGGGTGTGCCTGCCAGCATCAAGCCAATGCTAACCTTCACCGTACTAATAGCGACACTCATAGTCAGCCCACCCCTAGGTGCCGCAGGCGGTATACCCTACCGGTTTAGGAGGGGTGGAAGAATATGATAGATATTATGAGCTTCCTCATCACTCTGGGAACCTACATTGGGATATATTTAATATTATCCCTCACTCTCACACTCGAGACATCCAGCGGGATAACAAACTTCGGCAAAACCGCTTTCTACGGGCTTGGAGCGTACGTGGGGGCTGTTATAGGCACCTACCTTCCTCTAGCGATGTACGGGGGTGGATTCTCACCCTTCGATGTAAATGGGATCCAAATGCTGTTAGACGCGGGCCGGAGCAATCCTATTATGGACATAGGCGTCTTCGCCCTCTCCGTTATCGTGGGCTTTGGGGTTGTAGCCGCCTTAGGCCTCGCGCTAACATACCCTATCCACAGGGTTGGAAGCGCGCTCGTCGGCTTCACACTCCTGAGCCTCGGCGAGGTCCTCAGGCTGATATACTTGAATACAAGCGCGCTGGGTGAGAGCAAGGGCTTCATGGGTATACCGAGCCCCTTCGCTTGGGTCAAGGATCCAAAGCTAGCCGGGCTACTCTACCTGCTGGTAGTGCTAGCATTTGTAGGGATAACCCTCCTCACTGTGAGCAGGATACTGAACTCACCTTTAGGCAGGATACTGAGAGGCATCCGCGACGACGAGCTCGTAGCGCTTTACGCAGGCTGGCCTACAGTATTAATGAAGGCTAGAATACTAGCACTCTCATCGGGCCTCACAGGTGTAGCAGGGGTTCTATGGGCCTACTACTTTACCAGCATCAACCCGAACATGTTTACACCATCCCTGACATTCAACATCTGGGCCATGATCATTATAGGTGGTCTCGGAAGCATAGCAGGCGGTATCGTTGGGACAGTGCTCCTAGCATCCGTCGACTACGCTATGAGGTTTGTTGTACCTTACATAGGAGTTACTTTCATCACGCCCGACTACCTGAGGTGGATTGTAGTAGGTCTACTCATGATTATAGTTCTAATTAAAAAGCCAGAAGGACTGATCCCCGAGAAGCCCGTAGTAGTAACCCTGGGTGAATATGGCGGAGGTGATTCGAAATGAGGGTTGTTGTGGAAAAATTGACCAAAAGATTCGGCGGGGTAGTCGCCCTCGATGACGTCTCGATGGAAGTCCCCTCCTCGTCGAAAGTGGGGATAATAGGTCCGAATGGATCTGGTAAGACAACTCTATTCAATGTTATAACAGGCTACTATACTCCTGAGAAGGGGAGGGTTCTAATAGAGAACGGGAACGAGCTTACCGACATAACTGGCTGGAACCCCAACGAGATCGCTAAGTTAGGAGTTGTGAGAACTTTTCAGATACCTAGGTTAATACCCTCCCTCACAGTTCTAGAAAACCTCCTCATCTTCTACAACTATAATAAATGCGCTTCTATAGAGTATACTTTAAGGAAGAAATGGCTTGAATGCGAGAAGAAGGCAGTGTCAAAGGCTACGAGTATCCTGAGAGACTTTGGTCTGCTCGAAATATCCCACAAGAAGCCGAGTGAACTCTCGGCTGGGCATATAAAGCTGGTTGAGACACTTAGAGGTTTGATGGCTGACGCCCGCGTGTTCCTGCTCGACGAGCCTTTCGCGGGAATTGAGAGCTGGATGGCGAGGAGGCTCATCGAGGCGATCAAGACGATCAACTCAGAAAAGAAGGCTACATTCATCGTAATAGAGCACAGGATAAGCGAGTTGCTGGAGGGAGTAGACTACATCTACGTATTGCATAATGGGAAGCTACTAGCGGAGGGGAAACCGAGCGAGGTAATAAACGACGAGAGGGTTGTAAAAGCCTATCTGGGGGGTTAGAGTGCTCGAGACAAGGCGTCTAACCGCCGGTTATGGGAAGCTCAGGGTAATTGAGGAAGTGACGATCAGGGTGGGTGAAAAAGAGATAGTTTCGATCGTGGGGCCAAACGGAGCCGGCAAAACAACCCTCTTGAATTCAATTATGGGTTTAGCCGACATCCATGGTGGAGTAATACTGTTCGACAATATGGATATAACAAATTTGAAAACGGAGAAAAGAGTTACCATCGGGCTGAGTTATTCTCCCCAGATGAACAATGTTTTCCCTAATATGACGGTCCTCGAGAATCTTGCTCTGGGCGCATTTACACGGAGAGACATTGATGTTAAAGCTGAGATCAAGGAGATATTCCAGTTATTCCCTGAGCTGGCCAACAGAGCACACAGTAAGGCGAGAAACTTAAGCGGGGGTGAGAGACAGATGCTTGCAATCGCGAGAGCGTTGATGTCGAGGCCGAAGCTACTACTCCTCGATGAACCCACAACCGGGTTGTCGCCTAAGGCTAGTGGAGCCCTCTTAAGCAAACTCCTGGAGATCAAGAAAACAGGGGTTTCAATTCTGCTCGTGGAGCAAAACGTTGATTACGCGATGAGAGTAGCAGACAGGATCTACCACCTGGCAAGCGGTAGAGTGGCTGGGGAGTATCTCCCTGATTCACCTGAAATAAAGGTTTTAACCGGGAGATTCCTCACAGGCAGGGTTCCCAGCTAATCATTTTGAGGCTCCCGGTAACGCTTAATACTCAGCGCACATATTAACCAACCTCACGACCCGTGTAGTGAGGTGAGGGGTATCGAGCTTCTACACCATAACCACTGAGAAACTCGCGTTGAAGATAATGGTCGAGGAAGTCGACAAACTCCACATTCACGAAGAAATAATACCAGGGATATTGAACTGGCTTGTGGAGAAAATCAGGAGAGATAACTTCTTCAAGGACCCGGTCATAGTGGATGAGAAGACTCTTGTCGTCCTCGACGGAATGCATAGAATGGCTGCCGCGAGAGAGATCGCGTTGAAATACATACCGGTATGCCTTGTAGACTACGACAACAACTCGATTGAGCTCCACGCGTGGGGTAGAGTAATAGAGAGTGGCGAATTGAAAAATGTCTTGGAAGCCTTTAATAGAGGGGGGTTCAAACTAAGCCCTATTGAAGGCTTCGACGCAGGCTCAAGGTTGCTAAATGCGAGGAAAGCTTTAGGAGTGCTTGTCACGTTGAGAGGTCTCTACGTGATAGAGGAGGGCGGCGGGGACATTAAGAGAATATATGATCATATCAAGGAAATTGAAATGCGGTTGCAGGAGAAGGGTTTCAAGATAAGCTACATGACCGAGCAGGACTCAATCCAGGCGGTTAGGTCTGGTAAAGCAGTTGCCTCTCTTATCCCACCGGTTATAACTAAGAGGGAGGTTAGAGAAGTTGCCTTGAGAGGCGAGGTCTTCACCCATAAAGCGACAAGGCATGTCATCCCGGCTAGGCCTCTTAACGTGAATATCCCTCTGGACTGGCTGAAGGGGGGTATGACTAAAGAAGAAGTGAACTCAAGAGTTAAGTGGCTTCTTGCCACTAGGAGTGTTAGGAAACTGCCGCCCGGCACAGTCCTCGATAGAAGGTATGACGAGGAGCTCTTTGTTTTTGAATAAAAATCTTTTCTAACTCTAAAACACTCTTTTACTACTCTTCTAAACTTATTTTCTAACAACTATGTGTACAGGATCCCCTAGTATGAACAGGGCTATTTCTCTCAGGGCCTCTCCCACTGTTAGATGCGGGTATGGTATATCGGATACATCCTCGAAGAGTAGTTTCCCGAGGGCTAACGGTATGAATGCGGATATCGTCTCGGATGCATTGGGGGATACTATGTGAACCCCATAGATCTTCCTTGAATCCTCGCTGGCAAGGATCTTGATGAAGGAGTAAGAGCCGTCTTTTATTTTAACCGCTGATAGATAGTTAAGCGGCATCTTATACCTAACGTATTTCACGCCCATGTCATTCAGCTCTTTCTCTGTGAAACCTATGCTCGCAACCTCCAAGCCGGTGAATATGGTGAGTGGAACCAGCCTGTAATCTATGTTAGTCTTCTGAGCCCCCATTATGTTCCTTGCTACGATAAGGCTTTCCACTATAGCTTTATGCGCCAGTAAGGGTCCCCCAACGACATCGCCCGCCGCGTATATTCCCGGGATCGAAGTCTCAAGTGTCTTTGAGACCTTGATGAACCCCTGACTATCGAGTTCAACCCCAATATTCTCCAAGTTGACTCCACTAGTCTTAGGGAGCCTACCGATAGCTACCATAAGTATATCCGACTCAACTTCGCTCCCAGTAGACAACCTCAACCTAACACCCCCGTCCTCCTTAGACACGTTGCTCACACTCACACCCTCCATAACTTTGACACCCAGTTGCTTCAAATGGTTTCTAACAGCTGTTGAGACGTCATGGTCTAGGAAGGGAAGCACCCTGCTCTCCCTCTCGAACAGGTTAACCTGGACGCCGAGGTTGGCCAGCATGCTAGCCGTCTCAACTCCTACCACACCGCCCCCGAGAATTGAGACCGAGGTAGGCTTCTCCTTAAGGTAGAATATTTCCCTGTTGCTGATAATCCTCATCCCATCGAAATCAACATGGGGTAGAGGACGCGGATCTGTTCCAAGAGCCAAAATAATTTTATCCCCTTCTATCTCCCGGCTTTCTCCACCTTGAACCAGAACCCTGTTCTTGCTCTTCAGTACCCCTCTACCACTGTACACTTCAACACCATAGGATTCCAGAAGGTAGCCGACCCCCCTTCTAGCGGTTTCAACAATGCTACTAGACCACTCTACCAGGTCCTCCCAAGCCACTTCAGCACTCCCACCAACCTTTCTTAGAGCCCGGGTAGCCTCGCCGATATGGTAGAACGCTTTGCTTGGTACACAACCGTAGTTTGTGCACTCCCCTCCGAGAAGATGTTCTTCAACAACCGCTACTTTCATGCCTTTTCTAGCAAGAGATATAGCGGCCGGGTAGCCTCCGACACCGCTCCCTATTACCACTACATCGTACTTCAACTAAGCTCCCCTCTCATCCTCCTCAAATAAACCCTCCACGTCGGTGATACCGTCTTGGGATGGTCTCCTCTAACATAGTCTATAAGCCTAACACTAGTATTTGAAGGCCACGACTTGGCTATCTCAGGGTTCTCGTAGGCGATTTTACTTATCTCCCTCAACCTCTCAGCATATCTCTCAATGTTCTCGAGACTCTCAGCCTCCGTAAACTCCACCTGGAGAGCTTCTTTGACGATCAACGGGAAGTAGACTGTGGGGGCGTAGAAGCCTGCGTCTAGTAAGCCCTTGGCGACTTCCATTGCTGTCACCCCTGTGTCCTCGGCCAGTTTACTAGCGCTAAGAACCACCTCGTGCTTCCTGAAACGCCCTCTACCGAACGGTATTTCCAGGCCCTTAACCCCTTCAACCAGTTTGATAAAATAGTTTGTTGCCATCACAGCGTGCTCGGCCACTTTCCTCAAGCCCTGGGGCCCGAGGGACGCAATATACACGTAGGCCCATACGAGCGGTATTACGTTACCGAAAAACGCCTTAATCAACCCGACGCTGTAGGGCCCCGGCTCCCTCAACTTGTAGAGGCCTGTTTTATCGTCATAGACGATGATGAAGCCTGGTATCAGGTCGCTCAACCTAACGCCCCTCCTCTCATCCACGATTCTATCCCTCACACATACGACGCCGGCGCCGGGTCCACCCCCACCATGCGGGGAGCTAAAGGTCTTATGTATGTTCAAGTGGGCTATGTCGAAACCCATATCACCCGGCCTCGCATAACCCATCATACCATTCAGGTTAGCCCCATCGTAGTATAGGAGGGCGTCATGGTTGTGGAGTAATTCCGCAATTTCAATTATCCTCTCCTCGAAGAGGCCTAAAGTACTTGGATTAGTTATCATCAATCCCGCCGTGGCGTCGCCGACAGCACTCTTCAACGCCTCGAAGTCCACATTCCCATCCTCACCGGTTGGCACCGTAATTGTCGCAAAGCCAGCCATAGAGGCGCTGGCTGGGTTCGTGCCGTGGGCGCTATCAGGTATTATAATCTCCCTCTTCAAGCCGAGGTTGCCTTTGAGCTCGTGGTAGCGCCTAATAGTGAGCACTCCAGCGAGCTCGCCGTGAGCACCCGCCGCGGGGTGGAGGGAGCACGCATCCATGCCCGTTATGTTCGCCAGCCATTTCTGCAACTCGAATAGCATTTGGAGAAGGCCTTGTACGGTGCTCTCATCCTGGAGAGGATGGAGAGCAACAATCCTATTATCAAACGCTATCTCCCAGGCCAACCTCGGATTATACTTCATCGTGCATGAACCGAGGGGTACTGGACCGGTGTCGACGCCGTAAGACATTTGTGAGAGCCTGGTGTAGTGTCTCACCACTACTACCTCAGGGAGATTGGGTATATTGATCGGCGTCTCCCTCATCATCCCCTTAGGCATCTTCAACCCGCCGACTTTCTCAACGATCCCCGCCTCTACTCGCTGGATGTTCAAGCCAACTAATCCTTTATCAGGGTACTCTACTATCAACGGCTCATTCCATTTAGCTTGCCTAAACAGCTCAACCACCTCCAAGCCTCCTCAAAATCTCGGACAACGAATCCGCCAGCTTGTCTATGTCGCCCACACTATGCATCTCGGTGAAAGCGTAGAGAGCTGTCTCCCCTAATTCCGGGTAATACCCCCCGATGTAAAGCCCGCCGTGCAACCCCTTTTCAAGGAGTGCCTCGTGAACCCTCCTATACTCTATTTTCACCTCGTTGAAGGACACCGGGAACTCGTTGAAGAAGTCTCCTTTAAACACCTTTGTATTTAAGCCTATCTCCTCTAGCTTCAGCTGTGCGTAGTGGGCGTGATAGTAGTTCATCTCTGCCAGCCTCTTCAACCCTTCCCCGCCGAGTAGTGCCAGATAGACCGCGGCGGCTAAAGCCATTAAAGCCTCGTTCGTGCATATATTGCTGGTAGCCTTCTCACGCCTAATGTGCTGCTCCCTCGTCTGGAGTATCATGGAGAAAGCTCTCTCACCGCCATCCTTGGTAGTCGTCAACCCTATTATCCTCCCAGGCATCTGCCTTACCAGCCTCATATCATATTTTACAGCGAAGATGCCGAGGTAGGGTCCCCCGTAGTTTAAACCCAACCCTAGGGACTGTCCCTCTCCCACAGCTATATCCGCTCCTAATTCACCCGGGGGTTTAAGCAGGCCCAGGGATATGGGGTACACGCCTGCAACCGCTAGAGCACCCTTATCGTGGGCTAGTTCGAAGGCCTCTTTAACACCCCCCTCGATCACGCCGAAGAAGTTAGGGTACTGGATGTAGACCCCGGCTGTATTCTCATCAATCTTAGCCTTCAAATCCTCTAGATCAAGCCAGCCGCTCTCCCTGTCGTATCCTACCTCCACCAGCTTAATACCGTGTGGTCTAGCGTAAGCCTCGACAACCTTCTTGTGGATGGGATTCATGGTGGCGGGTAAAAGGAACCTGGTTCTCCCCTTGTTAACTCTTACAGCCATTAGGACAGCCTCGGCTAGGGCTGAAGCCCAGTCGTACATTGAAGCGTTCACAACATCCATGTCAAGTAGCTCAGCTATAAGGCTCTGATATTCGAATATCGCTTGCATTAAACCCTGCGAGATCTCAGCCTGGTAGGGAGTGTAAGCTGTTAGAAACTCCCCTCTAGAGATAATGTACTTGACTAATGGTGGCACATAATGAGGATAGACACCGCCCCCCATGAACGGCGGTGGGTTGAAAACAATGTTTCTCCGAAGCCTCTCCTCCGCAAGCCTCCTCACTTCGATCTCGGAGAGAGGCCTCCCAAACCCGATGTCTAACTTCAGCCAGTCTTCCAGCCTAAGCCTAATCTTATCAGGTATGTCGCTGAACAACTCCTCAACGTTCTTCACGCCGATAACCCTGAGCATTTTCTCTATGCTCTCCTCGTCTGATGTGGATATCCAAGGGTGACCGGCATGATTAGACATCTTTCCCAGCCATGTAAATAGGATTCCGGCCGTGTTTATATTAACTTAGACTCACTATACCAATATGTTTAAGTGCGAGGTTGGCGAGATATGCGGGGGATCCACCTCTTAGATTACTATGTGGAAAAATTGGGTGCTGAAACGGGGGCTTACGGGGATTGGGAGGTACCATACAGATTTTCAGGAGCTGTTGAAGAGCATGTTGAAGTGAGGGAGAGGGTTGCGTTCTTCGATGTCACCCATATGGGTAGACTCCTTGTAAGAGGAGAAGACGCCTTTGATTTCCTACAATACGTCTACACAAAGGATCTCACGGGGGTTAAACAGGGTCATATGAGCGGGCCCACGCTCTCATTAAACGACTGGGCGAGAGTGAAGGACGACGAGATGTTGTACAAGCTAGGAGATCACGAGTGGCTTATCGTGGTGAACGCCCTGGCATTTAATAAGATGCTAGAGTTCTTCAAGAGAGTTAGGGAGGATAAGGGTTTCAAGGTTGAGATAACGGATTTGACAAACGAGCACACCATGCTAGCAATACAGGGACCCGAGAGCACGAGGGTTATGGAGCTGCTGGGTGCAAGCTGGGCGGGTAGCTTGAAGCCTCTTGAGTTTAAGACGAATGAGACTCTAGCGGGAGGAGAGGTCTTCCTGGTGAGTAGGAGCGGGTGGACTGGCGAGGACGGCTACGAGGTCTGGGCTAAACCTGGTGTCGCCCTTAGAATAGTTGAGGCCCTTGTTAAAGCCGGTGTTAAACCAGCTGGGTTGATCGCGAGAGACACTCTTAGAATTGAGGCAGGGTTCGTGCTCGGAGGCAACGAATACGGGGAAGACCCTGCTCGATTCCCCTGCGCCGTCGGTTTGAGATACGGGATGGGGGCTATAACATGGGGTAAGAAGGGTTTCATAGGTGAGGAGGCTTTGAGGGCCTGCAGGAGAGAAGGGCCTAGATGGGTTAGGTATGGCTTGAAGTTCTCGAAGGAGGCTGGTAGAATAGTCCCTAGGCATGGGGACACTGTTTTCATCGAGGATGTGCAGGTCGGGTGGGTTACAAGCGGCATGTACTCGCCTATTCTAAAGAGGGCTATTGCCCAGGCATACATCGACACGAGGTACGCCGTGGTGGGAGAGGAGGTCGAAGTCTCTGTTAAAGGGAAGAGGTTCGAGGCTAAGATAGTTGACTTCCCGTTTGTGACTAGGAAGTAGAGCTAGATGGCTTTTTTAACCTCGTAAATTCCGTAGTCAACTAGGACTTTATAGTAGCCCCTGAGCTTTGCATCAATTTCCTCGTCGCCCGTGTATACTCTGAGATACTCAAGCTCTCTAATCTTGCGCCTGGTTGCAACAACAATAATGTTGTCTTTCTTGACGAGCCTTAGCACGCGCGGCGAGATCTGCTGGTTCCCCCTACCGAATATGAAACCCTGCCTTCCTATAGGTGAAACCACAATATATGCTTTGGCGTTTCCCGACAAGACGTCAAGGATCGGTTTCTCCCAGGTATCCTTCAACAATACTGCCCCGCCGTAAATTACGTCGACGCCCAGGAGGCTTAGCTCCCCTTTAACGAAGTGCCTGAGCGCTTTGACGGTTGTTCCTGGGCCGAGAATATAGTAGGCGTCGCCCTGCATGTTCTCGAACAGGTATCTCGCTATAGCCAGCTTGTTCTCATCTTCATCTATGGTATTTGACAACCCTTTGCTAGGTTGGAGTAAACCCTCCACTCTAATTGTTTTCACCATACCGTAAACCCTCAGGTCGAGGACATCCCTCCTGAAGAGGTCTTCATCAACGTCTAAAACCTCTGCCTCGACAAGGCTACCGCGGCCGCTGGCATAGCACTCCAATATCCTGGCCGCTTCCCGCGGAGTGTACGCGAACGCCCCACTATAAACTTTAACCCCGCTTGGAACGCCTATTACCGGTGTGCTACCCTTAGTTGCCTCGTATATGTCCTTCAGCGTGCCATCCCCGCCCACAAAAACCAATACATCAGCACCGTGATCCACCATCTCCCAGGCCGCCTTCAACGTGTCCTCCCTACTCGTGCGACTCTTCCTCTCGCCCACCACTCTCTCAATAATGCTTGAGAGGCCTGCTTCGGCTAGCTCGTACTCCCCCATTAGGCCAGCACCCGTGATAAACCTCAGGTTTCCGCCTCTAAGGTTCACTAGGAATTCCACGGCTCTTTTAGGAGCGATTAGATCGTAGCCTAGTGAGAGGGCTCTCTCGATCGCCTCCTCATTGGTACCCTTGAATCCGATCGCCCCGCCTAATCCAGCGTATGGGTTCACGATAAACCCCACTAGCACTCTCTACACCGCCGTTATATTGATATATCCATACATGTATAAACTGTAATAAGGTGAATTAGCGGAATGCTTGACGAACTCCTATCCAAGAACCCGGATTTGAAGCAGGTGTTCGACCTAACTGTAACGCATACGAAGTATAGGAAGAGGGAGTCAATCAACCTCATAGCCAGCGAGAACGTCATGTCCCCGCTCGCGATGCTACTCTACTTAAACGACATGATGCACAGGTATGCTGAGGGGAAGCCGTTTAAACGATTCTACCAGGGCTTAAAATACGTGGATGAATTAGAGGTGAAAGCAGCAGAGATCATGGGAGGGTTGCTTGGGACAAAGTTCGTTGACTTGAGGCCGATAAGCGGTACAACAGCCAACGCTGCTGCTTTCCGTGCCTTCACTAAACCAGGCGATAAGGCTGTCGTCGCCCCCGTGCAAGCAGGGGCGCATGTAAGCCACACCCGCTTCGGGACTCTCGGCGCCCTAGGTGTAGAGCAGGTCGACATGCCTTTCTCCATAGAGGAGTGGAACATTGATGTCGACAAGGCGGTCAAGCTCATAGAGGAGGTTAAACCCAGGATTGTCACGCTGGGAGGCTCCCTCTACATCTTCCCCCACCCCACCAAGCCGATCGCGGAGGCGGCCCACCGTGTAGGAGCGAAGGTTATACACGATGTCGCCCATGTACTCGGGTTGGTCGTAGGAGGCGTGTGGCCGAACCCCCTCGCCGAGGGTGCTGATGTGATAACCTCCTCGACGCACAAGACGTTCCCGGGCCCCCAGGGAGGCTTGTTCGCCACCAGGCTAGAAGAAGACTACAAGGAGATTGGGAAAATCATATTCCCCATGTTCGTTTCAAACCACCATCTACACAGGCTTGCCGCAACCGCTGTTACAGCGCTCGAGATGAGGGAGTTTGGCAGGGAGTACGCTACACAAGTGGTTAAGAACGCGAAGGCTCTTGCTCAAGCGCTTGCAAGCAGAGGTCTGAAGGTTGTAATGGAGGAGAAGGGTTTCACGGAGAGCCACCAGGTCATCCTCGACGTCTCCAAGCAGGGGCGGGGTACTAGGGTGGCCCTGGCTCTCGAGGAGTCGCATATCATAGTCAACAAAAACATGCTACCATGGGATAGACCTGAGGACGTGAAGGATCCATCGGGGATTAGAATAGGGGTTCAAGAGGTAACGAGGTGGGGGATGAGAGAGGGCGAGATGGAGGAGATAGCCGAGTTCATCAAGCAGGTCGTGGTAGATGGTAAGAGCCCGGCTGAAGTCAAGAAAAAGGTAATCGAGTTCAGGAGGAACTTCCTTGAAGTGCAATACTGCTTCAGAATATCTAGGGAAGACGAAGTCAAGTTGTTAAAGCTGATGCTGCATCCAGATTAAGCCAGGTTGAGAGGGTGGATTTGGTTGACGAGCGATATAATAGTTGAGGTTGGGAAGAAAAAGTACATTGTGAAGAAGGACAGGTTGTACACGGGGACAGACGAGTGGGTTAAAATCGAGGGGAATAAGGGTGTCGTGGGGATAACTGATTACGCGCAGAAAGAGCTGAGGGATATCGTTTCAATTGAGCTACCTGAGGTGGGGTCAACGGTCTCTAAGGGCAAGCGTGTAGGCGCGGTTGACTCGGTTAAAGCTACATCAGACTACTACGCCCCTCTATCAGGCAGGGTGATCAGGGTTAATGAGAGGCTGACTGAGACACCTGAGCTAGTGAACAACGATCCATATGGTGAAGGCTGGTTATTTGAGATTGAGCTGACGGATCCAGGAGAGGTTAATAGCCTTCTCACCCCGGAAGCATATGCTGAGAAGATAAAAACGCATTCGGCAAAGTCAACCCACTAGGAGAGCATCCTCACCGCTAGACCAATTTTTTTAACACCTTCAGTAATCTCCCCTAAGCTCACCATGGTGAAGTTAAGCCTTATCGTGTTTTTCCCCGAGTCGTCAAGGTAGAAAGGTTTGCCCGGTATGACGGCTACACTGTATTTCTCTAGGAGCATATTGGCGAACTCCTCCGAGTCTAAGCTTGGCGGTAGCCTAACCAATACGAACATGCCTCCAAAAGGCTTGTTGTAGGCAACCCCCTGGACGTACTCGTCTAGTGCTTCAATCATAGCATCTCTTTTCCTCCTGTACTCTTCCACCGCCTTCCTCTTTATCTCATCGAAGAGTCTCTTCCTAAGTATCCTCTCGACAAGGTGTTGAATTGGGACGGGGGCGCACATGTCGCTCGGCCCTTTAATAGTTTTCAACACCTCGAGGAGTTCTCTTCTAGCCCTAATCCAGCCAATCCTCAGCCCTGTCCCGAGGACTTTGCTGAAACTCCCCACGTAGACGACCCTACCCTCCTTATCGTAAAACGAGAGGGGTTTGAACGAGCCCTCGTACACTAGGTGGTTGTAAGCCCCGTCTTCCACCACTATTAAATCGTATCGCGAGGCAACCTCGATCAAGTGCCTCCTCTTCTCATCGCTCATGACAACACCCGCCGGGTTATGGCCTGTCGGTATGGTGTAGACCAGCTTGACCCTCCTACCTTCAGACAACAAGGATTTCACAACGAGCTCCAGGCGATCCACGTTCAACCCATCGCTTTCAACGCTCACGCCGACTAGCCTCGCCCCGTAGAACTCCCAGTTTACAATAGTGTTCACGTAGCTGGGGTTTTCAACTATGACATGGTCGCCGGGGTCTATGAATATCTTCCCGAGGAGGTCTATAGCCTGGCTACCACCTACAGTCACGATGATGTCATCCTCAACCGATTTAACGCCCTCATAATCCTCCATGAAAGACGCTATAGCCCTCCGCAACGATGGTATACCCTCGGTCGGCGAATAATTGCAGGATTTCTCTTCCTCCTCCAGCACCTCTGCTAGGATCCTAGCGTAGAGGCCGCGCGGGATAACGCTCGGGTCTGGTTCGCCGGCTGCGAAGGAGATAACTCTCCTCGCCGCAGATATCTCGGATATCTTGGATACAAGCGTTCTAATAGGTGACGGCCTAACATAATTTACCCTGTAGGAGTACTTGGACGCGTAATCCACCCTAAACACCCAGCCAAAACAGGAGAATATTGTTCTGTTGAAATAAACCTAGCCTACCGCCTGTGGGGCATCATCATATTTAGCTACGGTGCATATCATCGTTTTCTTCTCGCCCTTCCCCCCGCGTAAGACAGCGTCCTACCCTTCGACTCCATCTCATACGCTGGTTGAGGGTAGAATCTCACATCAACATGGTAGAATGTGTCAGAGAGCCCTGCGACCCTTTTAACAATTTTCCTCCTAAGCTTATACGCCTCTCTCAACGTTGTTTCAGGGTCGAGGAAAACATCGATGTTCACAACGTAGAATGAGCTTAACCTCCTGGCTTCAACGCCTTTTATTGCTCCCCCCGAGCGGCTCACGAGATCCTGGATATTGTTCATGATCAAGAGACTCGCCTTGTAGTCTAGGGTCTCGCCTGTTATTATCCTGAAACTATCCTGTAATATCCCCTGAACACTGTGTATTATGAACACCGTGAGAATAAGTGTGAAAAGTATCTCGAGAGCCACACTGCCGGTAATCGAGGAGACTAGTATGCCGACGGTCGCTGCAACACTGGCTACAGAGTCCATCAACGCATGCGTCGACTCGTATCTAAGCAGCTCAACCCCCTGCCTCCCGTAGCTACTCCTCAAATTAAAGTAGGATGTTAGTGTGATAGCGATACCCACCCCTGTTGCTATACTTGTGTAAGCGTTCACCCCCGGACCCTTCGACCCATTTAACACTCCGTTCAAGTACGAGTATAGGTTGTAGAAATAAACGCCCAAGATGGAGAGAGCTAGAATAAGCCCGAGCGTTGACTCGACGAATACCACGCCAAGCGGATATCTCCTACTAACCCTGCTTGCAAGGTATATTCCTACGAGTAAGGTCAGCTCTAGCAGTGAATCCATCACCCAATGAATGAAATCCGTGTATAGAATAATGTTGTTGTAAAATACCACGAAGATCAAGTCGGTTGTAACCCCAGCGAGGTCGAGGAGGAAAGAGTATGCCATGGACTTACTCGCCATTCTAAGCCTGCTAGCCAAGTCGGCCATAACCACCACAACCAGCCGGTTATCTCTTTAGTTGAGCCGGTTAAGGCGCCCGCATAAAAAATATCGCAGACTCCTTCAAAATAGTTAGTGCAGAGCCACTTATATCTCAACCGCCACGCTTAATTTCTCTCGAGATGAAATCCACTATCACCCGTGAAATAATGTACTTGTGCGTCAGGCCCATCCTCCTCACATCCATCCTGGAAACCAGTATTGCGTCCAAATAGCTTTCAGAGAAGCCGGCTCCTCTAGTCAAGACATTGTGTGCTACAACCAGGTCGACCCCGTATTCATCCAGCTTCCTCTTAGCTCTCTCAACTAGTTCTTCGCCCGAGGCCGTTTCAGCAGCGAACCCAACCGTGATTCTCGGCCTGGTACTAGTGGATTTAATCACTTTCTCCGTGGGTACAAGCGTAACCACAAGCCGCTCGGTTGAGGCTGAGGGTATCTTGGATTCCCTGACCTCAAGTGGTTTGAAATCGGCTGGCGCAGCCGCGAAGATCGCGGCGTCATACTTGTATTTACTTGTCAGCTCTCTAACCAGGGAGGCCATCTCGCTTGTTGTTTCAGCGTAATATCTAGCTGTGTTGTATGGTGCTTGAACACTCATCCTACCGTGAACAATGTCGACGAGTGCCCCCCTACACGCTGCCTCTCTAGCTACTAGAACGCCCATTAAACCGCTGCTAGGGTTTGTAATCGCTCTCACAGGATCTATCTTCTCAAGTGTTGCCCCGGCTGTCACAAGTATACGAGCCCCCTGGAGGTCGAGGCCCCGGTTCGCTACTGCGTCGATGCAGTGTGCTAGGTCGGGGATAGGGGGGTACTTAGCCTTACCCTCCTCTATAAACGGCTTTATGATTATTGCGCCGTAGCCTCGGAGGGTTTCTTCAACCCTCTTGTACTGAGGTGAATTATAGAGCCGTATGTTCATGGCGGGAACTAAGACCAGGGGCTTCCCATCCCCCATCATAGTGGTGGCCGTGAGCGGTAGAAGCTCGTCTAGGATGCCGCTCGCGATCTTACCCATTGTATTCAGGGTTGCTGGCGCCACCACCATTATATCACCCCATTTAGCCAGGTCTATGTGCTCTGTTCTACCAGTCGACTCGACAAGAGGCTTCCAGCCGGTAGCCCAGTACACCAGGTCCAGCCCGATGAGCCTCGTCGAGGCCCTCGTCATCACTACCCTCACGCTGGCCCCCATCCTAATCAACTCCCGCGCTAGGTCTATTGAGCGGTATATTGAACTACTAGCGGTTAAACCGAGGACTATCCTCCTCCCTCTCAGAGGCGTTGTCTCCCCGGGCTTCAACTCCTCGGGTAAGCCCAATTAAGCCACCGTAAAATACATTATTTTGCTGGAGCGTATTTATTGTTGAAGGTGTTCAGCGGTGAAGCTCGAGAAAACAAGTAAGCCATCTGTGGAGGAGCTGGTTGAGGAGGCTAAGAGGCGGTTGGAGGTGGAGGCCCCTAATTACGTTGTAAGACCGGCTTCCAGAGAGGATGTGAAACAAGTTATAGAAGTAAACATGGTCACGCTCCCAGAGCACTACCCCGACGAATTCTTCTACGAGCTCTACGAGGAGTACGGTAAAGCATTCTACGTTGCTGTAGATCAAGGAGGTAGGGTGGTGGGATACGTGATGAGCAGGGTTGAATGGAAGCCGGGTTTCTTCAGGCATTTCATTGTGAGAAGCGGGCATATTGTGAGTATCGGGGTGCTGGAGGAGCATAGGGGTAGGAGTCTGGGTTTCGCATTAATGACCCAAAGCCTCTTCAGCTTGAAGAACGAGTATAAATGTGAGGAGACATACCTCGAGGTGAGGGTTTCAAACCAGCCCGCCATCAACCTCTACAAGAAGCTTGGATACGAGGTTGTCAAGGTGGCGAGGGGCTACTACCTAGACGGCGAGGATGCGTATATCATGGCCCGGCCTCTGTAGGTGGGCTAGTTATTTTTAAACACGTATAGTTTAAACTAATTGAGAAGAGGGCTGGCGATGATGTATCAACCGATCAAACAGCTTCTAAGCGAGGATAATGTCGGGAGAAGAGTCTGTCTGAGGGGTTGGATTTACCGTCGGAGTGTTGTAGGCGGGAAGGCGTTTGTCAGAGTAAGGGACTCGACAGGGATAATCCAGGTGGTTGTAGACGAGTCTAACCTAGGTGGGGAGCTCGTTAAAACCCTTAAAGATATTGGCCTAGAGGCGAGCGTAGAGGCGTGTGGAACACTTGTTAAACAGCCTAAGGCTCCAACAGGCTTCGAAGTAATAGCCGATTACTTCAATATCGTGGGGTCTAGTAGGGATTTCCCTATTAAGGGTGGGGAGGGCGTCGAATACCTTTTAGACAACAGGCATCTAATGCTCAGGAGCCCGAAGTATACTGCGATATGGAAGATCAAGCATACAATCCTCGAAGCCAGTAGGGAGTGGTTTAACAGGAACGGTTGGTGGGAGGTCACACCCCCAATACTCACAGCCTCGGCGTGCGAGGGTGGAGCAACATTGTTCCCTGTCCAATACTTCGATAAAGTAGCATACTTGAGCCAGAGCGCCCAGCTCTACCTTGAAGTGATGATCTTCAGCCTGGAGAAGGTTTGGAGCCTCACACCCAGCTTCAGAGCGGAGGAGAGTAGGACGAGGAGGCATCTCGCTGAGTACTGGCACCTAGAGGCTGAGGCGGCTTGGTACGATATGAACGATATGATGAAGGTGGCCGAGGAGCTCGTAGCCCATATCGTCAGCAAGGTGTTGGAGGAGAGGAGGAGTGAACTAGAGCTCCTAGGCCGCAATACCGAATTGTTGAAGAAGGCTGTTGAAACCCCCTACCCTAGGATCAAATATGATGAGGCTATTGAAATACTCCAGAAGAAAGGTTTAAACATCCAGTGGGGAGCCGACTTAGGCGCCGACGAGGAGAGGGCTCTAACCCAGGAGTACGATAAACCATTCTTTGTAACCCACTTCCCAAAGGAGATCAAGAGTTTCTACATGAAGCTCGACCCCCAAAACCCAAGAGTAGTACTAGGCTTCGACCTCCTGGCCCCTGAAGGCTACGGCGAGATCATTGGGGGTAGCCAGCGCGAAGACGACTACTCCAAGCTGGTTCAGAGAATCGTTGAAAGCGGGTACAAGGTTGAGGACTACAAGTGGTACCTTGATTTAAGGAGGTATGGTAGTGTCGTCCACAGCGGCTTCGGCCTAGGCGTGGAGAGAGTCCTCATGTGGATCGCGGGCTTAGAGCATATAAGGGATGCAACACCGTTTCCAAGGTTCAGGGGTAGGATATACCCGTAGAACACGAATCCCTATTTAACCCGCATGAATGGTTATCAATGTCAGCTAGGTGGAGCGCTTGAGCAAAGCCAGCGGTAGGGGGAATTTGGGAGTAGTGGCCTCGCTTATAGCTCTCTCGATTATTCTACACCTCTTCAACATACCTTTTCCACCAGCCCAGTATCTTCTATTCGACTTCACAGGTATCCCCCTGGCAGTCGCAATGTTCTTCAACGCTAGGGCAACACTGGTGGTCGGCCTCCCCGTATTCTACATTGGGCTACTGTTATACAGGCCTCAGGACCCGATCGGCCCCTTCATGAAGGTTGTAGCCGAGGGTGTCACAATACTGCCTTTCTACATACTTTACAAGAGAGGGTGGTTCAAAGGGAGGTTTAAGGCTGCTGTCTCCACCTTCATCGTAGTCGCCTCAAGGACGATCACGATGCTCCTCCTCAACATAGCCGTAGACCCATTCTACTTCATGTTGTTTAAGTGGGTTGATACATATAGCCAGGGGCTAGAACTAACTTTCATCGCTTTACCTTACATAGGGCTGTTCAATGTGATCGTGGCAGTATACGTTCCCTGGCTGGCCTTGCCGGTTGTGAGAGAGCTTGAGAAAATAGGGGTTTTGATAGATGCAAAAAGTACTCAGAGTGAGGGGGCTTAGAGTCAGGTATGCGGGAGGGGACTGGGTTCTAAAAGGCCTGGACTTCGAGCTGGGGAAAGGCGAGGTTGTCTTAATCGTAGGCGAGTCTGGGTCTGGGAAGACGACTTTTGTTAGAGCTATCACGGGGCTCGCGGGCAGAGTCTACAATGCTGTTGTAGAGGGTTATATCGAGATATCCGGCAAGCCCCTGGCGGAATGGGGTTGGGAGGAGGTCAGAGATAAGATCGGCGTGGTGCTTCAAAACCCGAGGGCGACACTGGTATACCCTATCGTCTACGACGACTTGATCTCACACGCGTACAGCATTTACGGTTCCGCTGACTCCGCTGAACGAGCTCTAAGTAATATAACCAAATTATTGAGGATATCCCATCTACTCAACAAGCACGTGGACCAGCTGTCTGGGGGCGAGTTGAGGCGGGTCAGCATCGCTAAAGCGCTTTTGTCCAACCCGGAGGTCATAGTACTAGACGAGCCTTTGATGTGGCTCGACGACAAGGGCATGGAAGAGGTGAGAAAGACTATTGAGATTCTTAAGCTCCACGAGATAAGCGTTGTCGTCCTGGAGCACAGGTATAGAAGCTTGGTTGAAGTTGCGGACAGGGTGCTACGCTTGGAGGGCGGGGTGCTGGCCCCTATTGAAAGCCCCCTAGAGGTTGGAGGAGGTTTTACAACACTGAAGCAGGCGGCCACCGCCCAGGAGGAGAGAGACCCAGTCCTCGAGGTTAGAAATGTTGAGGTGAAACTCGGTGAGCTCGTTTTAAAGGATATTAGCCTGAGGATTAGCCGGGGTGAGAAAGTAGTTATCTACGGTGGGAACGGTTCGGGTAAGACCACCCTCCTCAGAGTTATAACGGGTGTCATCAAGCCTGCGAAAGGCGTGGTTAAGAGGAGGGGTGGAATACTCTACATACCTCAGATACCATACTTATACTTCACTGAGACAAGCCTCGTAGACGAGCTTAAACTAGCCGGCCTACCTGATGCAGGTAAGGCATCGACGGGCAAAACAAGGTTTGACCTAGATAGATCCCCATTCTCTCTCTCCTGGGGTGAGGCGCTGGAGTTCATTGTCGAAATGGCCTTAGAGTCGAGGAGCGAATTGGTGTTGATGGATGAACCTTTCTCCGGCCTCTCATACACGTCCAGGAAGACCCTTGGGGGGAGACTTCTAGCGAGCCCTAAAGCTGTTGTCGTAACGGCGAGCAACCGTGAGAACCTGGAGTTCCTTGCTGGTTTCAAACTCCTCGAGCTCAAAGAAGGGCGTCTCGTGGAGAAAGGCCTGCTAGGTGATCTCCGTTGATTAGAAGCTTCTCTGAGATCCTGACATACAAGAGAGGTCTTAAGTTGACGCTAGCTAGCAGGCTCCTCCTCGTCGCCTCGGTGTTCTTGGGGATTTTAATTGCCGCTTTCTCAGCCCCTACACCTGCGAGCTGGGTTTACCTATCAGCGATAGCCTTTGTAGAGCTGGGTGTGATCAAGGTTTTGAATAAGCCGGTGACAATACTCAGAGCGCTCGTGTTCATATGTTTCTTCGTATTCCTCTCCCTAAGCATGAGGCTCATCGGTATATTCCTCTTCAACAACCCTTTGAACCCTACCACAACAGTCTACGCCGCGCTACTGTTAGTTGAGGCTTTCCTGGCGATAACCATATTCCTCCAGCTTATCAGCCCCAGCGAGCTGGTTTGGCTTGCAAGCAAGGTTGGCTTTAAAGAAGCAGGTAGAGTCCTAGCACTAGTCCTAACACACCTAAGTAGCATTCTCCTAGCCTACTCCGAGGTCTACGTGGTTGTAAAGCTTAAGAAAACCAGGTCTATTCTAGCTTTGAAACCCCTCCTGGTGTACACCATCGAGTACGGGGGGCAGATCAACGAGGCCATACACTTATACGGTCTACCCGACCCTGTTCTAGGGAAGACCAAGCCTGGCGGGAGGGATTTATTAGTGACTTTAATGAGTCTAGCATTAATCCTAACCGGTATCCTCCTACTCTCACGATAGCCTAGATTACTTTTTCATCAGGCAATTAAATCGATCAATAGTAGTGTTTTCTCTTTAGGTTTATAAGATGTAAATATCTAGAAAAATAATGTATTTGTAGGGGCGGTATATTCTTGAATAGTAGGAAAGTATTCGGATTAATAGTAATGATAGCTATAATAGCATCGTTCATAACATCCATAACCCTACTTCCCATTCACGCCAGGGCGCAGGAGCCTGTCACAGTTGACGGCCTAGGCTTCGATTGGCCCTACTCATCCTGCCACGCACTTGACCCGGCTGGAGACCTGCTGGACTCCACGCCTGACTGGTCCTCTAGTAGGGACCTGCTGGCATGGTACTACCTGGTGGGCTCCAGCTACGTGTTCATGAGGCTGGACTTCCTGGATTTAGCCTACGGTGCTGAGACAGCTAGTTACGGTAGTGTAAATGACGCGTTGAACATATATATCATGATAGGCTGGAGCAACGCCCCCGGCTACCAGAGCTGGGTTCCAGACTACGTCCAGTACAACGGGTACGGTGTGCACCTACCCGACTACAACTGGGTTCTCGCGATCGCGATATATGACTCAGCACACTACACGGTCTACGACTACAATTGGAATAAAGTTCTCGTGAACTCCGGCCTACAAGTAGCATTCAACAGCCAGTGGGATCTCGTCGAGATAGGCATCCCGACAAGCATTCTATCAAACTACGGTTGGACACCGACCACGAGGGTTTGGGCTAAGATAGCTACCACGCTAGTCTACAACGGGGTGAGCAAGCTGGCTGACATAATGCCGAACAACATCTACCAGGGAAGCGGGAGATACGAGTGGAGTGGGGCTGTATTCAGTGATTCAGCCTGCGGCACTGCCAAGGTTATATTCGTCCACCACGGGAACCAGCATCTAACCGATAACAGGGCCCTGAACAACCCTAGTAGCATAAACAGCTACGGGTACATCCTGTACGTCCACGACTATCTGACCAACAAGACGGGTAGGAGAATACCCGTCACGATACACATGAGCGGCACATTGATGGCGAGCTTCCTGTGGTGGGACCCCGGCTTCATAAGCTATATTAAAAGCCTCATCTCAAGAGGCGTGGCGGTCCCAATAGGAGGCGTGTGGGCTGAGCATATAACAGCCTACTTCTACGACAACTTCAACGACCCCTCAGCGAACTTCACCAAGTGGTATATCCAGCAGGTCTTCGGCTACACGCCTATCACAGCATGGGTCCCCGAGAGGACGTGGGATGACGCTAGGACGGGGATAGCATACACCATGAGCAAATACTACTACGCTGTCATACTAGATGGGAACACCCACCACGATGATTGGAGCCCGAGCACAAACGTATACAAACCACACCAGTACGATACGAGTAAAACAGCCGGCAGGACACTATACGTGCTCTTCATAGACTGGGACACTCAGCAAAAACTACTCTCGAACACGGACAACGGGTTGAACATAGATTTAAGGAAGAAGTATATTTGGGCTGCCACTAACAGCGACCAGCAAATGATCTTCATGTACGCAGACGACTGGGAGAAGGCTGCCGGGGTAGCCGGGTGGAATAGCAACAACCCAGTCTACTACAACAACAGTCTAACGTGGATCGCGATGCACCCTTGGATACAGGTGGTGACTACGGATGATGTTGTCAACTGGCTTAGGAACGGTTATTGGACACCTGTCACAGGCTACTACTGCGGCTACGACACATACTACTACTTGAAGACCTGGGTACAAAACTACCCCTACGACTACAGGAGAGCCTACGATGGATGGTACTGGGGTACTTCAAGCGAGAAGAGCTTCGCGTGGTATGGGAGCGGGCAGACATCCCCGAACTATGTGCTACCCGACACAACTATGCCTTTCGGCGACGTATTCGGCTATACCAGCTTCAACGGCTCCCCCAATAACACTGTGATATACAGGTTGCTCGCACCTGGAGGAGTCCTCGACTCCACGCCCAGGAACGAGCTGTGGTGGATGGCAGTCGCGGTCACAGATGCAATGCTCTACGAGACAGCCTGGCATGATGAGACTGATTGGGACGGTGACGGCTTACAGGACTGCCCGGGCTGGGGTTTAAACCAGTGGAACCACCTCAGGCTGGTCAACGTCCTGCTCGCAGCAGCTAAATGGCTTGACTCGACCAGGAAAGGATTGATCACAGGGGCCAATTACATGGTAGGCGACTTCGACTGGGATGGGAGGAATGAGACCATCATCTACAACCCATACGTGTTCGCTTTCATCGACGATAAAGGCGGTGCCGCGCCATATGTCTTCATGTACAACAAGACGAGTAACAAGGTGTTCATGGCTATTGGAGCCCCAGCAGTCTACTGGGGGACATGGTACGACATGTGGTATGGCGACAGCCAGGTGGGCTTGTTCGCAGACGACTACTTCACCGCTACAGGCAAAAACTACTATAACGCAAGGTACACTATAGCCTACGCCTACTATGATTCAACAAACGGGAGGGTTGTAGTGAGGTTGAACGCCCCGGACCTCGACGGAGACGGCTACCCTGACTTCTACAAGTACTACATACTCTACAACACAGCCAACTACGTATACGTGGACTACCTAGGCGTCAAAAAGAATGGAACACTTTACTCTGCCATAGGGTTCTCGGCAGATTTCTTCAACAACCTCCTCTACGGGAACTCGCTCGCCCAGATAAACTCGCCCACCTCGACCTACAGCTTCGGCTATAAGAACACTAGGACAGGGGCCTTCGTCTACGTGACCCCTCTCCAGGGTATGTCGTGGACTGGGACACAGGACCTCGTGAAGTACACGATGCAATACAGGGCTAAGATGTCGGTTTCAGTTAACACAGCTGTATGGGCTTACGCTAAAGTGGTCTTCGGGTACAATTAAAGAAAGCTTTTTTCCTTCAAACACATAGCAATTCCACTCCCCATAACAAAGGCTTATATGGTCTACTAGGGGGAACACTCAGAATATTACTACTCCTCGCATAAGCGTCTATAGAGATATTAGAATTAGATCTGTTGGATCCCTCGCATGCCCTTAAAATCCAAAGCATGGTTGAAGCCTGTTTAATTCTCTTTTATTACCCTAGATGACAATTCCACAATCAAGGTGCCGTACCTTGAAGCCCATGGTATTCGGGGGGAAGAATGGGGAGCATCTTGCCATAGAGTTAGCTTCCATGAAAGGCTTCGATCTCGGCAGTGTTGAAGTGAAGAAGTTCCCGGACGGTGAGACGTATATCAGGATCCTAGACGAGGTTCAGGGCAGGGATGTAATATACATCAACTCCCTTCAAAGGGACCCCAACGAGGCTGTTGTTGAAACACTCTACACACTGGACACCCTCAGGGATCTTGGGGCCCGGAGGGTTGTGGCCGTCATACCATACATGAGCTACGCGAGGCAGGACAGCAGGTTTAACCCCGGTGAGGCTGTCAGCATACAGATCCTAGCGAAACTATTCAAGACTATTAAAGTAGACCAGATCATAACAGTCGACATGCACCTACACAGGATAAGCGACCCCAGCTCCTTGTTCGGCGCTAACTTCCATAATATAACGGGTGTTAGAGAGCTCGGCAAGTACCTTAAGAGGAACTATGATTTAACGAGGTCGGACACCGTAGTGATAGGGCCTGATGAGGAGGCCGAGCAGTGGGCGAGGGTGATGGCCGAGGAGCTAGGTGGCCTAGAGTTCAGCTTCCTCGAGAAGAAGAGGCTTACAGCCGAGAAGGTTGTAATAGAGGCTAAGGGGGTGAACGTGGAGGGTAAGAACGTGGTGATAGTAGACGATATCATAAGCACGGGAGGGACTATCATAGAAGCGGTTAAAGCTTTGAGGAGCCTGGGGGCTAGAGACTTCTACGTGGCAACAGTCCACCCACTGCTTGTAGGGGATGCGCTGGCGAGGCTGCTGAGGCTCGGGTTGAAGGAGCTAGTTGGCACAAACACTGTTTTAAGCCCTATCAGCAGGGTTAGCATAACACCCGCTATCGCTGAAGCCCTGGATAGAATCTTCTGAATCTTTTTCCCTCCCCAACTCCACCACCCTGGTCTCCAAGCCTAATAACTCGGGTGGCGCTTCGTGGGATGCTAGCAAGATGCCTGCCCCTCTCTCAAGGAAAATCCTTATAACACAGGCTACCCTCTCCCTCGCTCCCTTAGACAAGCCTTCGAATGGCTCGTCTAAGAGTAGTATGTAGGGGTTGAAGGATATCACTGAGGCTAATGCAACCAGTTTCTTCTCGCCGTAGCTCAACTCATGCACCCTCCTATTCAGAAACCGATCCGGGAGTCCGACAAGCCTAATCGAATCCCTGGCAAGCTTGTCCAGGAGATTCCTGTCCTTATGTAACTGTCGTGGAACAAACAGTATCTCATCGTAGACTGTGGGGTTGAATAACATGACCTCAGGGTTCTGGAAGAGTAGGCCGATGAATCTCCTAGCCTCTGGCAGCTGTTGTTTCAACGGCTTACCGTTGAATTCTACATCACCCTTCTCAGGTTGAAGCAGGCCGCCCGCAAGCAACAAAACTGTTGTCTTACCCGAGCCGTTTGGCCCTGTCAACAATACTAGCTCTTTCCTCCCAACCTCAAGGTTGAACCCCTCGAGGACGTACCTGTTTGAACCAGGGTATTTGAACCAGACATCGATAAGCCTCAGCAACCCCTGATACACCTCGATTCATATGCTTTAACGATATCCCTCGATACCTCTGTGAACTTAGCTATCACGTCTGCCAGGGTTACTGCGAGTAGCCTCCACGACAGCGAATTCGACTTGACTATCACTCTTGATTCCCTCCCGGCCAAGTAGTACGCGAAGACGCTTGCAATAAACCTTGTATTGAGCATGAAGAAATTAACCCTGGAGACAAATCTCCTAGCAAGCCTCCACTCCGATAGCCCTTGAGCAATCGTGGACCAGCCGAAGGATGTCACCGCGATTATGATTGGCATAGGCGACAAAACCACTCTGGAGACAAAGAGCACTAGTGAAACAACTGCCGTAGGAGAAGCGTTGGGCATCTTACCCTGGTCTACACCCAATAGGAGTATTGGGAGAGCCGGCACTAGCCCTAGGAGCAGGGTTAGACCCGTAGCAGCGAGGAAGGCTCTAGACCTCGGTTTGAGGACTGGAGCCCACATAGCCGAGTAGAGCCCGGCCGCAAACCACATAGAGGGCGTGTTGGAGAGGGCTGAGATGAACGTGAGAGCTAGAGACGACGCAAAGAAGACCCCGGGGTGCGGTATTGTTCTCTCGCTACTAGCATACGCTTCGTCTAGGATTCTCGATAGGGCTTCAATGAACCCGCCTAGGATGCTCAAGGCTTATTTTTCCTCTCGCCGATCTTCTTTAAGACAAGCCCGAGCAAGTAAATTAACGCGACGCCTATAACCCCGGAGAGTATGTAGCCCAGCCACTCAGGCAACCCTGGGACACTGTAGTCTTTCAGAGGGGTCCAGTTAATCCTATCAGATATGTCTGTGAGATTCAGCATCTCGCCTGCTACATCGAGGGGCTCACGATACCCCACTAGACCTGCGAGGTAGACTCCGAAGACCGGTGAGAGCAACAGGAGTATCACGAGGCATATGAGAGTCTTCTTCACGAGGCAACCACCTCCGGGTGCCTCAGCTTAAGGTAGTAGACTACTAGACCTGTAACCAACCCTTCCACCACGCCGAGCACAGCATGCCAGCCACCCATGACGGGGACTGTTATGAAAACACCGTAGGGGAATGCTGGCGAGAGGCCGATCTCAACCCCGCATACAATCCCCGCCACTGTTAAACCAAGCCATCCGCCGAGGAAGCCTCCTACGAAGCTTGCTTTGCTCACGCCCACCCGCCCTGAAAGCACTCTTAGGATTGATTTGTATGTGATGTACCCGACCCACACGTCTACCACAGCCATGTTGATGATATTTGCCCCTAGGGCTGTAATACCACCGTCGTGGAAGACTAGCGCCTGGACTAAAAGGACGATAGCCATCACTATACTACCCTTGAAAGGACCCGTTAGGATGCCGGCTAGAGCGCCCCCCACGAAGTGTAGGCTTGTCCCACCCGGTATAGGCCAGCTCAGCATTTGAGCAACGAATATTAGGGCTGCGAGGGCTGTCGCCTCAGATACCTCCCCGGGGCCCATGCTCATCTTCTTCAACTTGAACCCGGCGAGATAGTAGAAGCCCGCCAGAGCGTAGGTTGCCGCGCTTACAGTGAAGTCAAGGTAGCCGTCTGGAATATGCATGAAGTGCACCAAGTTACTTGATTAAGTGCACCAATTATAAACACCCCTGTTAGGCTGCTTGAACACAGCAAACCTCGCTTACAACCCAAGCGAGCTGTGCGAGTCCACTGCTAATACCTTGCCTCCACACCATACCTCGATATATGATTTTCCACGGCCCTGGACGCTAGGATTGAGAGCGCGGTGAATAATATTGTTGAGATAGTTGAGGATGCAACGAGATTGCCTGCTGGAATCGTGTTCGAACCGTAGGCCAGTCTCAAAACCTCGACAGCCGTTAACCCAGGTACCACTGCGTCCAAGAATGCTACCGGGAGATATTTCGGAGGGATGAAAACTATTGTTAACAGGGCGATCTGGATTACCCCAGACAGGGATCTCGAGAAGGGGTTCTTCAAATACAGTAGACACGACGCCGTTGACGCGAAAACTTCTGCGGCGAATATAACCGGTATCGACGCCACCAACACGAAGGGGTTGAAGCTGAGAAACCACGCGAGCCCAATGCCCAGGTAGCATGAGATTATGAGCACGGATAAGATGAATGGGAGGAAGCCTATTACAACAAGCTCCAGCGGGAAGGTCGAGGCGGTGTAGTAGAAGACGCTCACGCCCGAAAGCCTTAAATCATCCAACACACCTTCTCCCACCAGCCAGACAGCGTACTCCATTCCGAGACCAGAACCCAGTAGAAGCATGTTTGCCACAACGATCGCAGGCAGGAGTACTTTCACGGCTGTTGAAGCCTCATTCGTGAACAGTATTGTCGGAGCGAGTAGCAGAAGCGCCCAAAACAAGGCGTTAAGCGAAGAAGAGACCTCGCTTGTCAAATGCATACGGAACATGCCGTAGCCGATTAGCAGGGCTCTACCGACCTCCTTAAGCAACCTCAACTCCTAACCCACCTCTCCGCCCTCCGCAGTAGGACAATCGGCACTGTGAGGTACAGGGTGTAGACGACTAGGAGCGTCGTGAGATACCCTAATATAATGGGCTGGCCTACGAAGAGTAGTAATGCTTGTAGTGCTTCAACAACGAAGGGTAGAGGTGTGATGTAGGCGACGAGCCTTAGGAGGAAGGGGACTAGCTCAACCGGTATATACAAACCCACCGACGCCAGGAGGATGGGGGGAATCAAGTTGGCTATAGCCCAAGGCCTTCTGACAGGCGTCAAAGTAATTGTAGCTAAGGCGAGTATGCTTGAAAGCAGCCCCAGCACTATACTGGCAGGTAGAAGTAGAGCCAGCACCGCTAGGTATAGGAATAGGCCTTCGAGACCTTTTATTAGTGGGAGGAGAGCCAGCAGGTACAGGGTTGCGAAGAAGCAGAGGAGGCTCGACCTACCCAGAGCATTGTAGAACAGGAAGTCTGCCAGAGTGGATGCCTCCATTACAGTCAGATTTGTCTCAGCTATCCTGAACTCGTAGTAGAGTGTGGAGAATACGTCCCCGACTATCAACGCTACAACACCGATTAGTGAAGAGAGTGTTAGGGTGAAAGCTATCAAGCCGCCAGCAGTGAACTCGACGCCGTAGAGGGTTTTAAGCCTTGACAGAACATAAGCCTGGCTCCCGCTTATGTACGCGGGCATGAATACAACTCCGATGGAGAAACCTAATTGTATAGCCCACATACCAAGGTAGTCCGGGAAATACCTCTTGAACCAGACAAACTCCCTGTATAAAAGCGCTTTCAAAACACCTATCTTCGTAACGTGTCACCTACCACGGCTAGGTACGCGTCTTCGAGACTTGGCTCCGCTATCGAGAAGTCGACTACGCGGGCAGACGTCCTCTTAATAAGCTTGGTAACCGCATCCACAATCTCCTCCCTGCTATTCCTAGCGTAAACCCTGTAGCTTGAAGCAACACTATTCTCGTTTGCTTCGACTTTGATTATCTGGAGGAGGCCTTCCTTGAGGCGTGATATAAACTCCCTCGAGCCGGCGCCCTCCAGCTTGATGGAAAGTACGTTTGCTAGGCCAAGCTTCCTCTTCAGCTCGTATATCCCGCCTTGAGCGATGACCAGCCCCCTGTTTATTATCGTGACCTCGCTTGAAATCTCCTCGATCTCCCTCATGTTGTGTCCTGTTACAAGGATTGTTCTACCTCTGCGGGCGAAGTCGACGAGCATACCCCTGATCACCATTGAGCTACTCACGTCCAGACCCAGCGTAGGCTCGTCTAACAAGAGGACGTCAGGGTCCGTGAACAACGCTTTAGCCAACCCGACTCTAGCCCTCATACCCAGGCTATACGAGTAGTATGGTTTCTTGTAGGCGCTTTCCTCATCTAAACCCACGAGCTCAAGAACCTCCCTCGCTCTCCTCCTAGCATCCGAGTACGAGTAGCCTTTTAGAAGCCCATAGAAAACAAGGTTCTGGAAGCCGGTTAGAGAGCCGTACATCCCCTTGCTCACGTCCAGGACCAACCCTATTAGAGCCCTAACCTTATCCGCCTCCTCGACGGCGTCAAACCCGCCAACTAAAACCCTACCTGAGTCCGGCTTCACGAGAGTCGAGATTATTTTAACAAGCGTTGTCTTACCCGCGCCGTTAGGCCCGAGGAGAGCGTGGATAGAGCCCTTGGCTACTCGGAGGGAAACCTCTTTAAGAGCCTCAACATAGGTGGTTCTTCTAAACCCCGAGCGGACAACATACGTCTTTCTAACTTCTTCAACCACTATATCCGCCATGAAGTCAAAACCCTGTTTTTCACATACAGCTGTTTTCTCGAATAAAAATCTAGACCCGGTTGCTCGGGGAAGCTCATCAGTCTTGACTAGTTCATCAATCCCTTGGAACCGTGTCAAAGCGTATTGCGGGTGGTTTTGCTACAGGATATTAGATAGGTTTTAAGCCGTTTACCCCGCGTTCACTCCGCTGAGACCACCTTTAGTTTAGGGTCGCGGTTTCAACTCTTCGTCTCCGCCAGTGAACTCCGATATCATCTTATTTGTTGCTATGAGTAGCCCGAACGCTAGGAACGCCTTGAGGGTGTCCCAGGGTATGAAGGGGGCGACTCCAACTACGAAGGCTTTAACCAGCGCGTCGAGCACCCTGTCTCCCCCGATCAAAGTAAACCATGCTGCCAGGTACAATGCTCCCAGGGTGTAAATCAACGTTATCGACAGAAGGGTTGCGAGTAGTAGCCTCCGCGGTGCGCCTACACGACCACGCCCGACCAGGATTCCCCCTATTGAAGCACCCGCTAGAAAGCCCATCAAGTAGCCGAAGGTCGGGGATACCACGTACCATATTCCACCGCCCATCGCAAACAGAGGTAGTCCTAATAACCCGCCTGCAATGTAGGCTGCTACAACCCTCCACGCCCTCCTACCCAGGAGTAATATAAGGTATGTCAACACCATTGTCTGGAGAGTGAATGGAACCGGTGTAATAGGTAGAAAGAATCTAACTTTAGCGGAAGCTGTTAGAGCGCCCACCCCTCCAAATATAATTGCTATTTCTCTAAGAACAACACGGAGGCTTGAAACCCTGCTTCCCCTCCTCGTTAAAACCTGCTCGAGGACTAACCGTCTCTTCCTTCGAGGAAGCACCATACTCCAACCCGGGCTCTGAGATCGCCTCGGAGGCTTAAAAACGATTTAGCTGGGAACCACGAGGAATCTAACCATATGTAGAGAGCTGGGACGCGAGGTAAATATCCATAAGGGGGAGCCGGCTCCGGCATGCCTCTATCACGTATCTTGTATATCATAATCTAAACACGCTGTTTTCAGGAAAGGAGCTGGTTTTGTGGACTTGATAAAAAAAGTCTTTACCTGGGTTTAACGGTTCTTCCTGCGGAGAGTGTAGAATGTGAACGCGGCCGCGACTCCAGCAATCAATAGTGTTACGGTGAGTGGCTCAGGTATCGGCACCGGCGTGGGGGCTGAGTACTGGTACATCGTGTTATATACTTGTGTTGTGCTAGGAGTCCATCCATACGCGACCGTCGGGTCGTAGGGTATTGAATCCACTGAGCCGGAGTTGTCTCCACCCGTTAAAACTGCGAGAACGTAGAAGGAGCTCGGCGGAGATATACCTAGAGTGCTCCACGGTATCGCAACCCACAGGACCTGGAGTCCTGTGCCCGAGCTCCCAGTGGTAGCTGTGTAATCGTATAGACTACTTCTCTGACTTGTAACATCAGTGTAGATCCAGTAGTCCCAGAAATTACTACTAGATGAGATCGTCGCGCTGGTATTCCATGTACATATCTCTGCCGTGGTTATACCGCTATTCTGGTCATACCAGAAGTATATCTCGTAATCCACACCGTATTTTTACCCGTTTACTATGATGTACCTGCCCCAAGCGTCTCTTACACCCTGTGCTGATACAGCTGTATCGTTGTATCCGCCGGGGACTATGTCTAGTAGGAACACGTAGGCTATATTCCGGCTTGCTGTGTTGTTTGTATCTAATGCCAGGTATAGGTAGTTGCTGTCCACGTATACGTAGGGGTTGTTTAGCTTAGCCCCAGCACCCCTCCGGTCGTGGTGCTAACTGAGGCAATAAGCTTGGCTATTATCCCGTCTACATAGATGAAGCCTTCACGGAGTTGGCAAAAGAGCGGAAAGAGCCCTGTCAAGTAAAACAGACAGCTCATTGGAGAACGTGCCCTCCCAGCTGTTAATATCTTGACCACCCGTTCCATGCTTTTTCGGAGAAAGGCTAACATTTGAGTTGTAAACCGTTTCCCCGATTTCATTCACTGTACCCTTTTGCTCAACGATACTCGCGAATACAGGTTTAAGGAGGGTAAACTTAATCAATGCTTCCGTAAAATAACTAGAAGCCCTCCCATCAGTCCTATGCTTAATTCATCTAGGCTTCTTTCTCCCCCACACTGTACTAGCGAGTAAACGTAGCTTCAGAGGGTTGGCGAGCGGGCAATCCGTGATCTCCATTTACCATTGGGATGCGGGCTCCGAAGGGATGCCCCTCGCTCTGAGGGTATTTTGGGCGTGAGAGGGGGCAGATGGAATGAACCTGGTAAATTAGACTCTTAGCCACACCTATGGAACCGTTCTCTTCATAGACTCGCTCCTAGTAGACCCGGTTATCTGGTTGACCAGGAAGCCTTGGCTCTGGAATACTTCGGCCACGATCGCGTATTTGTATGTTAGGGCTGTTGAGTGGATGAATATGACGGAGGGGTTTTGCATAGGCTCCTTCTTCACTATTTCAACGAGGGCTCTCCCCAGGTTTTGGTAGTAGTCTTCGAGGGCTTTAACAAACCCGCTGGATACACCGAGCTCGATCAGCCTGCCGCGAGCCCACGTCTCGTAGTCGTAGACTGGCCTCAACTCGTGGCTCAATACTATCGTGTTCAACGCTGCCAGGACGTCCAATAGTCTACCGCTCGCATGGTAGATCTCCCCGCCGGGTAGTTTGATGAAGATGCTTGTATTCGAGAACGGTTTGTCCTCGAAGCCGCTGAGCAACTCCACGTATACCCTGCTGAGGATGGCGTCCAACTCCCTGTAGCATGTAGCAGTGAGATCAGCGATGATAACCCTAGTCCCCCTACCCCCGCCGCCGCTCTCCTCTAATTCAACGCTGTAAGTCTTCACGTAAAACTCATCGACGTCCTCCCTCCTAAGACTCTTCTTCCAGTGTCTCATCCTAGGGTTGTCACCAGGCTCATACTCGCGTACACCAAGGTAGTCCCCCGTATACGACTTTGCCGCTATTCTTGAGACATAGGACTTCAGCTCTCTCATCAAATTATAGGCTAGGACGAGCCAGGCTGACCCGCCTGCCTCCGCACCATGCTTCTCCCACTCCCCCTTTGCCGCCAACCCGGCTACTCCACCTGTATGCGGGGCCTCGCCAGTGGCACTACCTCCCACTACACCACCCGTGAGGCCTGTCTCACCGTAGCCAGCACCCTCCCTTCCAGCCCCCCTCCCTCCAACACCTGTCCCCCCGCCAACGCCCCCGACCTCGCCAGCAGGCCCCCCTCCAACCACAACCCTGTAGACCCAGGGGACAGAGAGGTGTCTAGCATACTTCGCGAGCATCTCCTCGGCTCTCTTAAAGTAGGTTGCGGACTTCATGACGAGAAAGTATGTTAAGGTGAAGGGGCCGTGTTCAACCTTCGCCAACCCTCTGGGCTCCTCGATTAAAACCCTCACGTACATTTTGTTCGCCCCAAGGTGCTCCAGGTTCTTTGCCACGTTAACCTCGACTTCGTTCACCGCTGAACCACTTGAGGCCACGCTAGACCCCTCCAATACTCTATAGTTGAAGGGGCCTGGGCAGGCGATTTTCACCGTATACCCGGCTTGGTCGCCCAAATACACTACTCTCCCACTCTGCTCAACCCTCACGCGAGACCTGCCTAACCTCAAGTACTCCCTGGTCGCGGCAACAATATAGGAGAGTGCCAGGGCTGAAAGCGGTATGAGGGTGAAAGGGTTGATTATCACGAGGGGCATGCTCGTGGAGGTAGCTATTGCTAGATGCCTAACTACCCCACCCCCCTCCTTAAGCAGGATTATAAAGCCGATAGTAGACAGTATTGCAGAGAGCACGATCCCCGGAGTCCCTCCTCCAAGAGTTAGCAGAGACGCCGATATAACCAGGGCAGGTAGAACTACTTGGAGTCCCGGAACCGTTAAGATAAATGCCGCTCCCAGATATGCCGGTAGCAGTTGCATAGCATACCCTAATTTAAGGCTGGTAGACTGGGCTAGGACGCCGGCTGCCAGCACGGCTAACGCCAGTAGTCTGAGCCTACCTACCCTCCCCAACCGAGAACCTGTGGACATACATGGCCACCAATAGGAGTACGAGTGCTATTGAGGAAACGTATATCGGGGCAACACCCTGGGTAGCATAAACGAGTAGCTTAATGTAGAGCAGGGGATTCCCCCTCGTCCACGACTGGTCAAGGAGGATAGCCCTATTACCGTACGTGGAGGTGAGCCACTTGATGTTATAGTCGAAAACACTGTTGGTCAGGAAACCCTCCGCGCAGAACACAAGTATCTCACCCCTCCCTACGAGAACCCTATATGCGACAACGGACTCTCCAATAGGCTCCCCCACATCATACCTGTTGTTACCGTTCTCATCGATGTAGGAGAAGGGGGAGGAGAAGGCTAGAGGCTCCGCGACCACCCCGCTGCCTATTGGGGTTAGATTGACCGCGTATGGTCGGCTGAGGACGATCGAATAGTTGTCTCGAGGAATGCTGGCTACAATCACCCCGGGGTCCCCCACGTCTTCTACGGGGTCTAATATTTGGCCCAGGTATTCCCCTTTGAAACCAAGGTATTCAAGTATCTCCCCTGTCGTGTTCCATGGCCCGTAGACTATTACCACGTCCCCCTCCTTGGCATCCTGGAGAATAGCTGAGGCTTCATCAGCCGTCAACGCTTCCCCCCGCCCCTCCACGATAACAACACCCCCCGACACAGCTTCCTCCAGGTCCTGCCTGCTGAGCGCCAATTTAGATGTAGCGGCAAGCTTCGAGTGCCCGTATTCGCCCGAGTCCAACGCGTAGTACGCCTGTGGGACGGGTAGGACTACTAGGAGTATGAGGCTTAGGAGAGCCCAGAGAACCGCGATGTATGTTAATATGATGCTACTCCTCCTCGGCCGCAATTAGGATACCCCTCGAGAGTTCTAACCCCTCCTCATAACTGGGTTTTCTATCCGAGTATAGATCCCTCTCGACGAGCTGGAGGAACCTCCATATAAGCTCTTTAACACGGTTGCTTTTAGTAGTTGCCGCCACCACCCACCTGTAATGCTCTCGCAGGGTTTCGCTGGGTTGCGGTAGCCTTTTAACAATCTTCTTCAGCACCCCGTAGTATAACTGGGCAATCCGCGAGCCCAGCCCACGCGTGTATGGTTCTAGAAGCTCTTCCACTTTATTCACCGCGCTCCCCATTTTCTCCCTTACACGCGGCGAACTCAGTGTGGTTAAAGCCACCATAAACGCTTTCTCACGATCTCTAATGAGAACCAAGACTACGGATCCAATTAGAGTGAGTACTAGTAGGCTACTGATGTTTACTACTAGGATACTCTGCGAGTAGTAGTAGGTGTCGTAGTATCCTGCCGGGTCGTAGATTTCTACAATCAGTTTAGCTGTCGAGACCGGTAGGAGTGAGGCATAGAGGGAGACAACTGTATTGTTCTCAACCGGGGCTTTAACCCCACTGCTAGCTGAGACTGCCACCATAGACTCTAACTCCCTGCTCTCATAGCTCAACAATGGGACTTGAATCCAGCCATCTAGGGTAATGTAGACAGGCGAAGCCTCGACCACGACGTGTGGGTACCTGGGTTCAACTACCACTGGTTTCTCGATGCAGTAGGGTAAAGTTGCGTTGCCTGCTTCAACGCAGACCCTAATAATGTTAACCCCGACTTCAAAGTACTGCCCGCCAGTGTCCAGGAAGAGTGTTAGGGGTGTCTCACCGATCGTTATGTTCCCAAGGCTCGTCTCGTTCACAGCGTTTTTCACAAACACAGTGCCCTGTAAGACCCCGCTCCGGCTTGCAATAGATATGTTCAGCGGACTACCCCTTACCACAGTCGCCGGGGCTTCCAGTATTAACCTCGGCGTGGAGTAGCCTATCCTGATAAGCCTATACAACTCGATTTCGACCCCGCTACACACAGCACCAGCTATCACAGTGAATATAGAGACATCTTCCGGGGAAACCCCTATTGAGCCTAAGTAGCTGGTTAGATCGCTTGCGAGAGGAGCCTTTAAGACTACGTGGCAAACGGTGCTCGTGCAGTTTAGAGAGGTAGTATTAACAGGTATACTCCCAGCAGCCAGCGTAATGTATCGCACTGTGCAGTCGGCTCTATTCGAGGAAACAACTATTGGGATACCCTCACCAGGCTCGTAGACCTTATTCGTGTCCACGATGAGAGATATAGGGGAGTTTCCACCTCCAAGGGAGTCGAGAACACTCCTAACCCTGGACTTTAACCCGGCTAAGAGGAACGATATTTCAACGCTCAAGGTGCTAGCTGAAGACGGGTCT
>Ga0081473_128850_pt1 | contig 35100 bp, 34 predicted proteins | sample CisSprmetagenome_FD_70977 | JGI IMG/M metagenome (GOLD analysis project Ga0081473, IMG submission 70977) | Hypoxic/sulfidic aquatic microbial communities from Cistern Spring, Yellowstone National Park, USA v2 (version 2) | ecosystem: Environmental > Aquatic > Thermal springs > Hot (42-90C) >...
GTTTTCATCTTCTTCACCATGAAGATCTCTTATAGAATTGAAAGGGGGGAGGATGTGTGTCGGGTCGAGGGATGGGGCGCCCCTGGGGAAGATCTCTTATAGAATTGAAAGACCCATATATGCCCATTTGGATCGTTTATAGATCTTTGAGCTTTCAATTCTATGAAGATCTCTTATAGAATTGAAAGTGCTGATGTCTCCAATATACCAATCGCTAAAGATTATGAACATATGAAGATCTCTTATAGAATTGAAAGTCCTAGTGAAGGCTCTGTGAACTTTCACATAACTTATCTCATGAAGATCTCTTATAGAATTGAAAGTTTGTATCCGAATTCTTCGCATATGATCCTTAAATATGTCAGGAAGATCTCTTATAGAATTGAAAGCTCATTAGAGATATCCTAGGAAAAGATATAAACACAAGCTCTGAAGATCTCTTATAGAATTGAAAGGAATGATCTGTCTTGAGATCAACATAGGTCTGAGCTGAATATCAACAAGAAGATCTCTTATAGAATTGAAAGTTGTTGGCGACAGGATTCCCATAAGCATCAGTTACTCTAGGAAGATCTCTTATAGAATTGAAAGATTATCGCTCCCCATTTAAGCATCTCTATAAATGTCTCTTGTGATGAAGATCTCTTATAGAATTGAAAGTCTTTATTGACTTTATCTTTAGCTTTATCATTAGTCCTCATAGAAGATCTCTTATAGAATTGAAAGCCTCAACAGTTCCATCAGCGATTTCTAGAGACACATGGCTGAAGATCTCTTATAGAATTGAAAGCCCTGTTTTTTTGCTATGCATATCTTCAGTTCTCTCACGATTGAAGATCTCTTATAGAATTGAAAGGCCTTTCCATATGCATATCAGCGTGTCCAGATGAACAAGGAAGATCTCTTATAGAATTGAAAGCATCCGACAATGATATACATATGACATGCGTCATTCTCTCTGAAGATCTCTTATAGAATTGAAAGAAGATCTCTTTGTCTCTGATCGGTAGATATATCTCATTATGAAGATCTCTTATAGAATTGAAAGCAATCTAAAGAGAGTTTTTTATGGAGATAAAATGGAGACATGAGTATACTTTCAAGAAGATCTCTTATAGAATTGAAAGATGTGCATATGATTGCCACACATAGAATTTTGTTTAAATCCATGATTCCAGAAGATCTCTTATAGAATTGAAAGACTTTCTCCATCATGAGCCATGTATAATATGGAAGGTCTATGGAAGATCTATTATAGAATTGAAAGTATCCCGGTCGAGTTGATGTTCTCCTGATAAACCAGAGGCTTGAAGATCTATTATAGAATTGAAAGAATATGTCTATCAACACTGCTTTCACACCTCTGAAGATCTATTATAGAATTGGGTGTTGTCTATACGAGTGTCGCTAGGTTATTAATGATCGGCTGTTAAATTGAAATCTCTTGATATATATGGGGTGCAACTTTTTCATTAAATTATTCTCTTCTTCACTGAATCTTCTCATTATAATATTTTTGTATTTTTTCTCTAATACTCTTATGATTATATTCATGACTTCTCTCACATCTATGTCTTTGAATGATGATAGATTTGCTGGATTATATTTTGCCGGCGTCACCTCTCCTTTTAACACACGATCTATTCTAGGCTTGACAAGTTTTTTCAGAAGCTCTATATCTGAAGAAACCAACAGTGTCGAGTGATAGAAATAGCCTCCTCTTCTTATTGCGGCTGCTGTTCCAGATATCTTGTGTCCACGTATTATCACATCGCTCATGTTCTCTACATAAGCTTCTAGGTCTATCTCTCTCAAGACTTCTATAATAAATTCTGTGGCTTCTCTAAATATTTTCTCGAGGTCGGGAGTCGAGTTTTTCTTATAAGGTTTTGCAAATGATATATTTATATTCCCAAGATCATGATATACAGCTCCTCCACCAGTGAATCTTCTTATAAGAGGTATCTTCATTGAAAAAATGTTTTCACAATATACTTCTTCACACCATTCTAAAGATCTTCCTATTACAACCGATCTTGGGTTGAGCCATATTCTCACAACAGGCTTCATATAAATGTTTCTCACATGTTCAAACAAAGCCTCTTCATAAACTATGTTAATCAAAGGATCATGACTATAATCAATAACAAGATCTATCTCATCAAACTTCTCCATAGAGATCCTCGCCATAAAAGATCCATTTCTCAGAAGAATATTTTATATCAAAAAGCTTTTTAGCTAAAACAATCTCATCAAGATCAAAACCTCCTATAAAAACATGATCATATTTTAAAACTTTTTCAAAAGATCTTATTAAATTATCAATAAGATCCTGTAGAGAAAGATCTTTGATAAAATCTGATAGACCAGCAATCTTCTCAAAAACATCTCTCTTATCATCATCAGAGATCCTCAACACGCTGAGAAAATCCTCAGGATCATACTTTAACAATATAGTCCCATGCTGTAGAAGAGAGCCCCAATCTCTTCTCTGAGCACTCCCAGATATTTTTCTTCCTCTAATCATCACATCACTAGAGCCAGGATTGATATAACAGAAGCCTGCTGAAGAGATATTAGAGGTCTCGGACAGGCCTCTTACAGAGGCTGAGTATATCTCATCATATGAAGAGCCTCCTTCACTCTTTAGAAGAATATTGATCGTGTGGGCAATAGCTTCAGCAATTTTTGCGGCAGAAGATGAGACATCCAACTTATACAATGGATCGTCTTTTGATAAAACAATGCTATAAGTCAACTCTTTATCCTGTGGATGAAGAAGTGCTGCACCGCCAGTAGGTCTTCTAACAAGAACATAACCTCTTCTACGTATCTCATCTAGATAGACTGTATCTTCAACTTTCTGTCTTCTACCAATAGACACTCCACTGGGAAGCCACATATATATTCTAAGAGTATCAAAATTTTTTCTCTCTCTAACTCTGGCCAAAGCCTCGTCTAAAGCCATGTTCATCCTAGGATCTCTAGCTCCATCAATTATAACTCTCAAAACTCTTCTACTCTCTGACACGCCTAACAGCCTCATAAGCCTCTTTAGCTTTATAACTTGTTCTTGCAAGAGGATGAGATATGACATAGGAGAAGCCAAGCTCATAACCGATCCTCTCAAGAGCCTTAAACTCTTCAATAGAATAATATTTGACAACAGGGATCTGCTGAGAGCTAGGTCTCATATACTGTGAGATCACCAGAATATCCACGCCAACTCTCCTAAGATCTTTCATAGCCTCAATGATCTCATCAAACTCTTCGCCGAAGCCTATTAGAATAGATGACTTTGTAATAATATTGTTATTTAATCTTTTCACAGTCTCAAGAACTTTAAGACTTTGTTCATAACCAGCTCTTCGATCTCTAACTAAAGGAGTTAATCTTCTGACAGTCTCAATATTATGTGCAATAACATCTGGAGAAGCATCAACAATCATTTTCAAAAGATCTTCTCTGCCCATAAAGTCAGGGATCAAAACTTCAACTTTTATAGAAGGATCATAGCTTTTTAAAAGTCTAATAGTCTTGACATATTGTGATGCTCCTCCATCAGAAAGATCATCTCTATCAACTGATGTTATAGTTACATAATCAAGTCCTAATCTTTTCACAGCCTCAAGAACTTTATAAGGCTCATAAGGATCTGGCGGAAGAGGAGATCCTTTCTTGACATAACAGAACCTGCATCCTCTAGTACATATATCCCCAAGGATCATGAAGGTGGCAGTCTTAGAACTCCAACAGTCATGAATATTAGGACATAAAGCGTCTTCACACACAGTTGCTATCTCAAGACTTCTCACAACTTCTGAAACAGTCATATAATAATCTCCTAATCTAACTCTGATTCTTATCTTGCCACTCATATCAATCATCTGATGTCTCAATGATCATGACAGGGTCTCCTGGTCTCACATCGTCTCCAGGCTCGACAAGAATCTTTTTTATCACTCCATTATGCTCAGACTCTATGACTAGAACAGCTTTCTCAATCTCAATCTCAAAAAGCTGGTCGCCGCTGGACACTTTATCTCCTTCAGAAACATATATATTAATGATCTTTCCTCTCCAATCTCCTCTTCTAGGCCACAGATCTTTTGGCACAACAATCTCTCTAATCATGATCTCATCCTCACAAATTTTTCAATATAAATTAGATGATAGACTAATATAATTCATGATGATTAATATGAGACATCGTCTTAAACCTAGAAAGCCAGGTTCTAAACCAAAGATCCTTTTGATCGCTCCCTCAAGTTATCCTATCTATCCAGAGATGAGCATCATGAGAGGAGTAGAATATTTGAGAAACCTAGGATTCGAGATAGTATATGGAGAAAGCATCAAATACGCAATGAGAAGATGGTATCTCTCAGCACCAGATGATGTTAGAGCAAAAGATATCAACCAGGGGTTTTCCAGAGATGATATTGATGTGATATGGTGCGTCAGAGGAGGTGCTGGAGCAATAAGAATAATAGATCAGCTGGATTACGATCTGATCAAAGAGAATCCAAAGCCTATAATAGGCTACAGCGATATAACAGTGATTCAAAACGCTATATACTCTAAAACAGGTCTCGCATCAATACATGGAGGAATGATAGCTGTTACACCAAAAACTGGAGACGAGATCGGGTTAAAAAGATATAGAAACAACATAGATCTTGTGATAAAACTTTTGAAAGGAGAAACCCTCGAGCTCAGACCTACAGAAGAGACTCCATTCCCAAAAACTATAAACCCTGGAAAGACTTCGGGAGAAGTTGTCGGCGGAAACCTCATATTATTCACACTACTTCAGGCTACACCATATAAAGTTGATACAACAGACAAAATAATATTTCTAGAAGATATAAGAGAAGACGCCTGGAGAATAGATAATTATCTAACTACATTAGGATTAGCAGGACATCTCACAAAAGCATCAGGAGTGTTATTAGGAGAGTTTCCAGAGCCGGAGGCCAGATATCCAGTCCCAAGTATCGAAGAGGTTATAATAGATAGAATAAAGAAGTTCAGCAACAAACCATCATTTATAAACTTCCCATGTTGTCATGGAGGAGATGAACATGGTCATCATGTTTATCCGCTTCCAATAGGATCTCATGTCACAATAGATGCAGATGAAGGCGTGGTCTATATAGATGAGCCTGTTGTAGAATGAGGGCCTTATAATGAGTCTAATAAAAAAGTTTTTCAGCGACAAAAAGAACATCAATATGTTAGCATTTATGATTTTAATAGCCTCATCAATAACATTTCTAGCCCTATCAGTCTCATACATGTTGATCGATAAGCCTATAGTGTCTCTACTATCATTTGTTATAGGAATAATACTTCTAAGCAGCGCATTAGGTATACAAAGATCTTTTTCATGCGAATGATGATAATAAATATTTTTCAAAAGAAACTTTCTTAGGAGAACAATGATTATTCTAGGAATAGAGTCTACTGCACACACATTCGGCATAGGAATAGTGTCAGATGATGAGAAGAGATTTATATTAGCTGATAAAAGAGCTGTATACACACCAACCTCTGGAGGAATACATCCCAGAGAATCCTCTAGATATCTAGCTTCAAAAGCTTCTGAAGTTATTAAAGAAGCTTTTGAGGAAGCCTCTGTAACAATGAGAGATGTTGATGCAATAGCATTCTCAATGGGCCCTGGGCTGGGTCCTGTGTTGAGAGTTGGAGCATCAATTGCCCGCGCATTAACAGTATATTATGATAAGCCTCTCGTCCCGGTGAATCATGCTGTAGCTCATATTGAGATAGGTCTTAAAACGACTGGAGCAAAAGATCCTGTCGTGATATATCTGTCTGGAGGAAACTCAGCTGTCTTAGCCTTTGTAGAGGGCAGATACAGAGTCTTTGGAGAGACAATTGATATTGCATTAGGAAACCTGTTAGACACTTTCGCCAGAGAAGTTGGTCTGGGACCTCCATATGTTGTAGAAGGGCTACATGTGGTTGATAGATGCGCCTCACAAGGTAGAGAGATTATTGATGAGATCCCTTATGTAGTCAAAGGGCAAGACCTTACGTTCTCAGGAATATTGACAGCAGCGATCAGAGCATTTAAAAAAGGTTATCCACTGCCAGACATATGTTATACCTTGAGAGAGATAGCTTATTCAATGGTTGTTGAAGTTGGAGAGAGATGTATAGCTCATACAAGAAAGAAAGAGATCATGATTGTTGGGGGAGTCGCTGCAAGTCCTGTGTTGAGAGAGAAGATTGATAAAATAGCTGAGAGACAAAATGTGAAGACTTTCATAGTTCCTCCTAAATATGCTGTAGATAATGGCGTCATGATTGCCTGGACAGGTCTTTTGGCATACTCCTCAGGAGTAACTATAGATGTCGAGAAAAGTATTGTGAGACCTAGATGGAGAGTTGATGAGGTTGACATATCGTGGAGAAGATGATTCTTGAGGAGATCTATAGAGGTGCCGAAAGCATTATCTATAAGACAGTTTTTCTAGGAATTGATGCAGTGATCAAGTATAGAGAGCCTAAAACTTACATGGATCCTAGGCTTGACAAAAATATTAGAACCAGAAGAACATTGATAGAAGCGAGAATACTTAAAGAACTTAGAGAGAAAAATATTGAGGTTCCAGCATTATTATATGTTGATCCTGAGGAGCATATTCTTGTGATAGAATATATTGATGGGATCTCTCTTCGAGATTATATGCTCAACAATAGAGATGTTAATATGCTTGAGAGAGCTGGAGAGATCCTTGGGAAGATACATTTAGAAAACATTTATCACGGAGATCCTACGTTAGGAAATTATATAGTTGATAAAGATAGAAGACTATGGATCATTGATTTCGGGCTTGCAGGCTATAGCGAAGAGATCGAAGAGAAGGCAGTAGATCTTCATTTGACATTCAGATCTATAGAGACTCTACCTTTAGAAAACATTGATTATCTCAAAAAAATTTTTTATAAAGGATATGAGAAGACTTATCCACAGGCTGAAAAAGTTCTTGAGAGAGCTGAAGAAATTAGAAAAATGGGCAGATACGTCTCTGAGAGAAAATTAAAAGGAGTATATAGATTTTAAAGATCCTTATCTTCTCACTCTAGTCTCTGGGGTCATTAGAATAGCTAGACTACCAAAGATCCATACTGCTCCGAATATTAATAATGATACGACGAAAGATCCTGAGATACCAGGGATCATAGGTCCTATTATCATTCCGATCCTAGCCATAGAGCCTGAGGATCCTGTTGCAGTAGCTCTATACTCAGCTCTGAAAAGCTCTGGAGTATAAGCATATATCACTCCCCATGCTCCTAAGTTGAAGAAGTTCAACAATGCCCCGTACAACAAGACTTGTTCAGGAGCTTGTGAATATGCGAATAAAACTCCTGAGACTGCAGATCCGAACATATATGTCAGAAAGACAGGTCTTCTACCGATTCTCTCAACAAGATAAGCTGCACTGAAATAGCCGGGTATTTGAGCAAGACTCATATAAAGAACATATTCAAATGATTTGATTATTGTGAAACCTTTCATAGAATACACAACATCTGGTAGCCACATGACTACTCCGTAATATCCAAATGCTATTGAGAACCACATGATCCATGAGGCGAATATTTTTCTTCTCTCCTCTCTGAAGAGAGTTTTCACAGAGATTTTTTCATTAACTCTATTTATTGTCTCGAGAGGCTCTGGAACTCCTCTTCTCATAACCAACACGTATAATGCTGTTAATGCTAAGAGAAGCATTGTGTTTGTAAAGCCTATGAATGGTATTAAAAATCTTGCTACAGAGGCTGCTAGAATAGATCCGTATGCCCAGAAGCTTTCTAATATAACAACATTCTCACCACGTTTCTCAGGCTCAGACAGCTCAGATACTAATGTGGCGACAACTGGAAGCTCTCCACCAAGTCCCAGACCTATGAAGAATCTTAACAAGGCAAGCTCATAAGGATCTTTCACAAGTCCTTGTAGACCAGTTAATATGCTGTATATCGCCAGAGTAGTCATAAAAATTTTTCTTCTGCCATAGACGTCTGCTAGATAGCCGAATAAAAATGCTCCTGTTAACATGCCAACGTTATTAGCTAAAATAATGATCGTCTTGGTGATAGGATCCCATTTAAATAATGAGCCTAAGAAAGCAATTATATATGAAAGAAGAATAACATCCATAGCATCAAACATCCATCCAAATCCTGAGGCTGTCAAAAGTCTTAGTCTCGAAATATTTCTCATGGTGTTTCTCATTTGAAATCTCCATTGTAAGAACTTAAGTTCTGAAGATTATAAATATTTCGTATAAAAACATGATCATTAGAGATCAGTTTTAAATATCTGTGAAAAACTATTGGCTGAACACTTCATCAAAAACTTTAGAGAAGATCTGATAAGCCTCGTCTCCATATAGATATAGATATACCTTTCTGATCTTTCTATAATCATAGTTTTTAAACACTTCAGCCATTATTCTGGCAGCTCTCTCATATGGATATCCAAAGACTCCTGTAGATATTGCTGGGAAAGATATTGATTCTAAGCCTAGCTCCTCAGCTTTTTGAAGAGAAGATCTTACCGCTGACGCAAGCTTAAGATCTCCCTCAGGATCACCATATACAGGTCCTACAGCATGAATCACATATTTAGCTTTAAGCCTTCCAGCTGAGGTCACCGCAACACCACCAACTGGGACAGGACCGTATCTCCTCACATATTCTCTACTTTCAATTTGAATAATCTCTCCACCTTTTCTCACAATAGCTTTTGCAACACCTCCTCCATGCTCAAGATAAGAATTTGCTGCATTCACAATAGCATCTGTCTCAGCATCAGTGATATCTCCCTTGATGAGAAAAAGCTCTACACCTCCCCTGATCATATATTTCTTCATCTAGATCCCACCTAACATTCTCCGTCACTATATCATCATCTTAAAACAAAAAATAAAATTCATAAAAACCTAAAAGAGCTAGCAACACATGACCAAAAACAAATAAAAATTTTTTGTCGAGAAAAAAATTCATCAAAAGATCATCTATCACAAAGATCATCTAAAGATCTTATCAAAAAATATTTATAATAATCATATGATCATTAGAATGATTCAAATCTGATCATTAGAGGATCAAAGGATCATTATGATCTTTAAGATTCTTGATCTATAGATCTTCTCGAATGATCTCGGGAGATCGCTGAGACAATGATCTAAAAGATCCTAGATCAAAAGATCTTTTTCTCTAAGAGAAGATGATCATGATCTATGTATTCATCAGATCCTCTCGGATGATCTATGGATGATCTAGATCAAAAATTTTTGAAGTTAATAAACTTTACGGATATAAATTTTCAGCGATCATGATCAATAGAAAAAATTTTTAAACTTCTAAAAAATAATATTATCTGAGCCGTAGATCTGTTATAGATGATCCTCGGCGATGACCAGAGAACCAATATGGTAAAAAAGATCCAAAAAAGAAAAAGTATAAGGATAGACTCTATATGATAGATCGGAAGATCTCTTATAGAATTGAAAGCCGAAATCTTCGCTTTCTGCTGACATTGTATCGATCAAAACACGAAGATCTCTTATAGAATTGAAAGGCATTCAGCCGCTTCGCTTGATGACAGCTTAGTATCTTTCTCAGGAAGATCTCTTATAGAATTGAAAGTTTTAGGAACAAGATTAGGCGGAAGCTGCTTTAGCTTAGCTAGAAGATCTCTTATAGAATTGAAAGTTTGATGTGCTTGAGAAGATATATAATGAGTATTCAGACGAGCTTGAAGATCTCTTATAGAATTGAAAGCATCTATATTCATGTTCAACACCTTCAACCTTTTCGTTCATGTGGAAGATCTCTTATAGAATTGAAAGAATTGATAAACAAATCAGTAAAGAAGTCTATGAATACACATGAAGATCTCTTATAGAATTGAAAGCATAATGGCAGACTTAGGATTTTTTGAACTTGCTTTTCCAGAAGATCTCTTATAGAATTGAAAGTCCGTATATTGATTATGATGGAAATGTTGTTGAAGCTCAAAGAAGATCTCTTATAGAATTGAAAGTAATTTAGACATTAAGAAATCATGACTTCAACACATCAAGAAGAAGATCTCTTATAGAATTGAAAGAATTCTTTAAGTCTATCTTTTATATGATACGTGTCGCCGACGAAGATCTCTTATAGAATTGAAAGATAAACATATCACTCGATTATTGAAAATGGTAAGAAAAAATATGAAGATCTCTTATAGAATTGAAAGACGCCGATGGCAATGCTAATCCCAATTACAGCTTTGGCTATTAGAGAAGATCTCTTATAGAATTGAAAGCCGACAATCGAGGACTGGATCTTTGATGACTTCGCTGGGGTGAAGATCTCTTATAGAATTGAAAGACGTGTCTATCGTCTCTGACGGGAGCAGAATCATTGTGAAGATCTCTTATAGAATTGAAAGTTATCTCTATGTTCAACATCTTAGAGAGTAAATCAACTGTCGCGAAGATCTCTTATAGAATTGAAAGCGGTAGGAAGCTCGTAGACCTCATCGAAAACAAGCTGCTCTCGAAGATCTCTTATAGAATTGAAAGTTATTTCATTGGCTAATTCAGAAAGAAAAGTCAATGAGCCAGGCGAAGATCTCTTATAGAATTGAAAGCTCTGTTTCCTCTTGCGTGATGGATCTTCTCATGAATTTTTGAAGATCTCTTATAGAATTGAAAGTATTTAACTACGCTTGGATCAGTTGCTGAATCAGGATCAGAAGATCTCTTATAGAATTGAAAGAGATACACGTATCGAGTCATTTTCCCACCTGAGTACAATAGATGAAGATCTCTTATAGAATTGAAAGCCTTTCGACTTTCACGGATGGCTTAGAGACAGAGAGCTATGGGAAGATCTCTTATAGAATTGAAAGGCTCTAAAGATCCTTGGTTTAAAATAAAACGCGTTTTTCGTGGAAGATCTCTTATAGAATTGAAAGCAAGCTTTTCTCCAATCTCTTTCATGAACATCCCGAAAAAAGAAGATCTCTTATAGAATTGAAAGCATCTCTTTGTTTCACCCAGTCCTTCCCTTAGTCTTCTCTTGAAGATCTATTATAGAATTGAAAGAGAAGTCCGTGGCCACTTAAATTGAATAATATGGAAGATCTATTATAGAATTGAGGTATAAATTAAATGTGGGAGATATATGTATATTGACAGAGGCTATTGGGAGGATCTTAAGAAGAAGTTTTATGAGAGGATGATGAGAGATCGATATATTGGCTATCTAGATCCTGGTATTGAAGAGGTTTTGATTAAAATATTTAAGCTGAAAGATGCTTTTCCAACAAGCTCTTGTAGTGGAAGGATCTATGCGGTAGACTCTGATTATCCATGGGCTAGAAAAGGATCATATGTTGTATTTAAGAAACATGATGTCATAACTTTAGAAGAGTTCAGATCTCTGATCAATATTGGCGCATTAAACACTATATGGCTTATAGTCTCAGGACCTATAATACATATAAACACATACACATCCAGAGAGGCTCTGAAGATCCTTAGAATAGCCAGAGAAGCAGGTTTTAAACACAGCGGAGTATTATCTAAAAGCAGAAGAGGATATATAGTAGAGATCATCTCAGGAGTTCATCTAGACATCCCATTAAAAATCAGAGACAAAATATTGATCAGAGAGGAAGAAGCATCTACACTAATAGATAAAATAAACAAAGCATTTCTAACAGGCAGAGAAAGACTTAAGAGACTATCAAAATTATTAGACGACATGCTACAAAACAAAGACCTTATCTAGACTCTCTCTTCTCTTTCTCAAAGATCTTTCTAAGAGTCAGTCCATATACCACACATGTATATATATGAAGTTTATATGCCTCTGGTCTGTCCCAGTATTCTCTAATAGCTTTTCTACCGAGTTCTCTAAACTCTTCAGCCTCCTCCAAGGTGAAGTCGTTAGGATCTTTATCAAGATATTTTTTAAGCTTCTCCCACTCCTCTTTAGTAAAAGGATTCAGAGATGCAAGTGCAAAAATTCTATTCGCCTCACCCTTTAATAGTCTAGTCTCTTCAACAGATACAATACCTTTTACAGAAAGATATTCTACAAGAAATTCTTGATATGATGAGAATGCTCTTCCAATTCTCTCAACTCTATTGTCTATATAACTCCTAAGATCATTAAATCTATTGTCTACATAATTTTTCAACTCAATAAATCTATCATCAACATACTTCTTCAATTCGTTAAATCTAGAATCAACATATTTCCTCGATTCATTAAATCTATCATCAACATATTTTTTCAACTCATCAAATCTGGAATCAACGTATCTCTTTAATTCATCAAATCTGTTCTCTAAAAGTCTTAATCTATCGTCTATCTCTTTGAATCTTATTTCAAACATTCCAAGTCTATTATCGATCTCTTTGAATCTTTCGTCTACAATCTCTATTCTTCTCTCAATATTTCTAAGTCTCTCATCATATTGTTTAAACCTCTCTTCAACAATTCCGAATCTTGTGTCCACCTCTGTAAATCTTCTACCGATCCAGTAGCCCAGGTATGCTATAGAAGAGAGAGTAGGGATCAGAATACTTAATATAGTTGCTAAAGTCTCTAATAACATCTGTTCTCCAATAAATATATACTTATCCAGACAAAAAAGGATACGTATAATAATTAATTAAGAAGTAAAGCTCGACTGAACATAAATTTCTAAAAAACTGTTTTAAAAGATCTTAGAAAAATATAGATCATTCTATGTACAGTAAAGAAGCTTATGATCTTAATGATACCAAAGATCTTATTTTAACGATAATATATTTTCAAGAGTTTTTCAGTGAACATTAAATTAAAATAATTAAAATAAATTTTTAATGTAAATAAGGTTTGTTAGGGATCAGACCTAAAATTCAAGCATAGCAATTAAGGATATGCACTTGTTAATGCTAGCATATATCTTAACTATCTAAACTAATTAGATCTTTTATAGATTTATATAAAATATTAATACCATATCTTTCTTATCTTCCTCCCAAAATAGTACATTTTAGAAAGGTATTTAAAATTTGATTTTCACGCGCCTATTAATTTTCGGAGGAAGGTGAGAGAAATATGGTATTAATATGCAACTGCTTCTCGCAATACTTCACTATCGACATAATACCTTTAGCAAACATAAAATCCAGGCTAGGTAAGTGGATTATATGTAATAGGTCAGCTGAGTCGATGACAAGTGGATTGTCTGACGAGGAGTTTCATAAAATGGCAGAGAATTATATCGTTAAGGGCTCAAGTAGTTTGTTGCTTGCTGCATCAAATTACTATAGATTCATGCATTTAATGGAAAACGTTAGAGAAGTCCCTATAGATCTTAAAGAGGCTATTTCACTCGTTGAGAAGGTTAAAAGCGATCTTAAGGAGACAGTTAAGACATATAGCGAGTTGATAGACTTCGTTGAGACCTACGGCTCTGTTCCTGAAAGCGTCAAAAACTGGTTTGCTAAGGACTTTGATATAGAGAATATTAAAAAGTTTGCTAAACAATACACGCTTTTATCTCAAGATGATGTAGATCTAATTATTAAGACATTTAAGAGCGGCAAACTTTTAGATGCCGTGAAACTATTCAGAGATCGTGTTGAAAATGTGGTTAGATCTCTAGATGAGTTAGAATATAGTTTGAGTAATGTAGGTAAAGTTGATGAAAAAATGTTGTTGCTTTAGCTGATAAAATATGGCTTGTTCAAAAAATGTTGTCAGAAGCTATTCATCTAGGATCATTTATAGCGATGATAAATATAACTACTAGACCTATAGTCGAAAACCTGAGAAAAAGTAGAGTATAACTCATTTTTATTAAAAAATAAAATTTTTTATTAAATCTAAACTATTTATTAAGGGGTTAAGATCAGATATGAATTATATATTAACCAAAGATGTTGTTAAGATCTATCGTGGAAATGTTGTTGCTTTAAATGAGGTGTCTTTTTCTATTGATAAGTTAGGTATTATAGGTCTTGTAGGTCCTAATGGTGCTGGCAAGACTACTCTTATAAAAATCTTGACAACTCTGACCAGACCTACTCGTGGAAAAGCTGAGGTTCTCGAATATGATGTTGTTAATGATTATGAAAAAATACGAAGAAGAATCTCGTTGGTTCCTCAAGATGCAAGTCCAGAGCTGTATCTCACGCCATATGAACATGTTTATTGGTATCTTAGAAGTAGAGGATTATCGAGAGGAGATGCTGAGAAGCTTACAAAAGATGTTTTAGAAAAACTTAGTCTATGGGATCATAGGAGTAAAGTTTGTGCAAAACTTAGTGGTGGAATGAGACAGAGAGTTCTTATAGCATCTGCACTTGCTGTTCCCGCGGACATCTATTTTCTTGATGAGCCTACTGTCGGACTAGATCCTTTGGCTAGAAGAGATGTATGGAATGTTCTTAGAGATGTATCTAGAGGATCTTTGATTTTTTTGACAACACATTATATGGAGGAGGCTGAGGCTTTAAGTGATCTGTTGATAATGATTAATAGAGGAAGAATTATTGAGATAGGCTCTCCCAAAGAGCTTATCAGAAAAGTCCCGTATAAATATAAGATTGTATTAGATAAAAAAATTGATCTGATCAAAAGTTCTTTCAAGACTGTGGATACTGAAAAAGAGAAAATAATATATATAGAAAATGAGAATGATCTGCCTGATTTATTAGATTATCTATTGAGTCAGAAGATAGATTTCTCATTAAAAACAACCACTCTCGAAGATCTTTTTATAATGAAGGTGAGAGAAAGTGAGAATAGATAGAATAATTAGTTCGGCAGTCTTCATGTCTCTTAGCTATCAGAAAGAGCCTCTGGCATTTATAAGCGATCTGATCATACCTTTAATTATTTTTATGATTGTTCAGCTGGGGACAGGCAAAGGAGCTGAATCATTAGTAGGAATTCTCGTAGCTATAGCATGGAGCTCAGGATCTTTTGCATTAGCAAGAAAACTTGCACAATATAGAGTGTGGAGATTAATGGACATGTTCATTGCAAGCCCTGTGAAGCCTTTAGAATTTGCCTTGGCATCTGCACTTGCTCATTTAACTATTCTTATACTGCCTGCAACTGTGATAACTATAATAATGATATTATTACAAGGCATCTCTCTTACAGCTCTCGCCTCTATAGTTCTCTCCATAATTATCTCATGGTTTGTAGGAACATCTTTTGGATTATATATGTATGGTAGACTAGCAGATCCTCTGAGAATATCTAGTGTAGCAAATCTATTAAATCTACTTATAATTCTCATACCCCCAGTTTTATATCCGATCTCATTTCTTCCCAGCAACATTCAGCTAGCATCAATAATCATACCAACAGTCTCTCTCAAACTATTAGCTCTTCATCTAATAGGCGTTGAGACAGGAATACCTTTCTATCTACCCCTGGTGATAGTAATAATATATCTTATCATATTTATGATCCTTGCGATAAGAGAGAGAATAACAATAGAATAATGATATCTCAACGTAATCATTAAGTATTATGTGGCGGCATGAGCAATCATGTTTTTATGTAAGATAGTTCTACATTTATCACAAAAACTATTGCCAACAATATCTATATCCTCAACAGATGTATGATTATGCATCACACATGAGATATTTTCACAATGAGATAAACCGAATATATGACCTATCTCATGAGTGATCACCTTGGCAAGTCTAGAAATAAATATTTTGTTATCTCCTGAGGCTTTATAAAGCTCTTTAGTAAACACTATAGCGAAACTCGACTCAGGTCTAGAAATACCAAATATGTTTTTACGATTTAACAAAGATAAGCCTCTTCTATTGATCACGTAGACACACACTTTAGAACTGTCAGAACCTAGGCTTCTCTTATATTCAGCAAATTTGTTAATAAGAGAAGAATTTATTATAACATTTTCATCATTTGCATCTGTTGATTCCTGGAATCTTCTATAATCAATTTTGATTTTAAGACTTATGTTTTTAAATATAAGGTTTGTTTTTAATAAATCAGCCAGCTCATGTTCTAAAGATTCAAGATGATTAGGCTCGAGATATATATCAATAACAATCATATATTCACTCTATGTCTAGGCTGAAATTGTTATAAATTAAAAATGATAGAATAATAGATCTTGATCTTTGAAAGACAACGTAAAAATAATCTAAGTAATTAAATAGATGTCTTCTAAAATACTGATCTTGTGTTTATAAAACGATGAGAAAAATTGCATCTATATCTCATCAATGGAGGGTCTGATTGTTATTTTCAGAGAATAATTAGCTGAGATTGGTGGAGTTCCTTTTATAGATATTCCTAGATACTCCTCGTTTATAGAAATATCTTTCTCAAGCTCTAATCTTTTCTCGTCTGTCCATGTTATGATGTTTTCTTCATCTAATGAAGAGGACTCCCAGATATACAGTTCTGAAGGATCTCCTTTCTCTACGTGTATTAAAGCATGTCTAAGTATTATTTTTGTCCCTGGAGGAATTCTTAACAAGACTATCTTCTCATAATCTTTTGACGTCAAGATCTTGTCAGTAATATTTAAAGTCTGATCTTTTTCAACACCAAGATCTATTCTATAGATTCTTTCGCTTCTCACATCTCCATCTTCAGTACAGTTGAGCAAAACAACATATCTTCCTCTACCTATCTTCATCATTGCAGGAGCATAGACATTATTTTGACAATAACGTAGAGGATATGATCTTGTGTCTCTCTGTAGAGAGATTAATAAAGCTCCTCCATAGACACATTTAAGAGGCTCATCACATATATAGACAGCCAGATGACCTGTTCTCAAAGGCTCAGACACGCCTGAGGGCTTTGGATAAAATATGTTTGCCAAGATAAGTATTTTATCAATCTCTTCATCATAGAAAGCTTCTACACTATATATTCCGAAGAATCTACTCTCTAATTTTCCAATGAGCTCCCATCCTAATGGGAATCTATCTGAAGTGGTCTTGAAAATCAGATTATAACCATTTCCATTATAAGTCCACATATAAAAGTTGTCGTCTCTCCATCTTATTATTGATGGAGCATCTAGATAGCCTGTCTCCTCAGGATCTTTCAAAATAGGGTTTGTAGAATACTTCTTATAATTAACGCCGTCACTACTCAAGGCAAGTCCGATGCTACTATGAACACCGTCTTTCCCGCTATAAAACATATAATACATATTATTATGATAGATTACACAAGGCTTCTCAGCATGAACAGAATCAAAATCATTCTCAGAACCTCTAGACAAAGCTTTTCCTAGAAATCTCACACTCAAAAGATCATTAGACTCTCCCACATAAATCTCTGAATGACCATCAACATTAACAAAGAAATATATAAGCCATCTCTTCTTGAGAGGATCCCATATAATATTCGGGTCTGCAGCCTGTTGTCCTGTAGCAACAAGTCCTGTGACATTATTATCAATAACAACATCTTTATAGAAAAAAGTTTTTAAACTGATCCTTCTGATGAACTCATCTCTCAAAATATCACCTTACAATCTTGTTATAATTATAATTTAATAATAAAAAATATTGAAATCATGTTGAATACAAAGTTGTGATAGAATGATCTTTTGATCAAGACTTAGACGTAGCTGGCAATACAATTATGCAATTAATACTATATATGAAACAACAGACTATAAAGATCCTGGCTAATTTTAATCGAGATCTGTTAAAAACAATATTTTAAAAACATGATATCAACACAGCAATATTATAGTTTTCTCCAGCTTTTTCCTACTCCTCCATACAAGATCTCTGTTTCTCTATCTACGACTTCTAAAGTCTTGATCATGTTTCTTCCATCGTATATAAGCATCTTTTTTTCTTCAGCTAACTCTTTTATCTTTTTAATGTCAAGATCTTTGTATACGCTGTGGTCCGTCGAGATCAATATCACATTGGATCCTCTGATGCACTCCTCAAGATCTTTTGTTGCAACAATTTTATCTCCAAGGTCTAGATTATCTTTTGATAGATATGGCTCGTGTATGAATATCTTTTCAAAACCTTTTTCTCTCAATGATCTTGCTATCTCTATTGATGGCGATCCTCTTATGTCATATATGTCTCCTCTATAGCTCAGCCCGAGAATACAGATTTTAACATTTTTATAATCTTTGATCTCGAGCATGTTTAATCCCTCGATTATCTTCTCAACAACTCTCTTAGGCTGAGAACTGTTTATATCTCTAGCGATCTTTATAATATCTCTACACCAACATTTTTTATCAAAAACCTCTGCCAAAGATATGAGAAACCATGGATAGTTAGGCAGACATACCCCTCCCACGCCTGTGCCTGGCATATGAATATGTGAGTAAGGCTGCGTATTAGCAAGCTCTCTAGCCTCCCAAAAATCTACTCCAATTAGAGAGGCTATCTCAGCAAGACTATTGGCCAGAGCAATATTGACATCTCTATACACCCCCTCGATCAATTTTGTAAACTCAGCTGTCTCAAGACTGCTTGCTCTTAAAACTCCTTTCTCAACAACTGTATTATAAAGATTCTCAACAGCTTCTAAAGAAAGATCGTTTATTCCCGACACGATCTTTGGATATCTATAGACAAGATCTTCAAAAGCTCTCCCCAGAGAAACTCTCTCAGGACTATAAGCGACTCCAAAGTCCTCCCCAGCGATCATTCCAGAGAATCTCTCAAGAAAATCTCTAGAGATCCTTCTAGTAGTCCCTGGAGGAACAGAAGACTCTAATATAAACAAAGATCCTCTCCTCATGTTTCTACCAATGATCTCAGATACCTCCTCGAGAACACTTGTGTCGACATGTTCATTTCTCCACTCCACAGGAACTATCACTATATAAACATCTAGATCTGAAATGACCTCTGGTTTAGGCTCTTCAACAAAAAATTTCTTACCAAAACTTTGCATAAGTATTTTTCTCACAACATCTTCTTGATGAAGATCTTTAGACTTCTTTTTTATCATTCTCACAATATCATCTCTCCTCTTATCTATTCCAACAACTTTGAATCCTTTGAATAAAAATGCTGACGCGACAACAGCTCCTATGCTTCCAAGACCTATGACGCCGATCAAAACTTTTCTATCTTTTATCATTCTTCTCATATTCTCAAGATCTTTTGAATAAAAAATCTCACGAGCATTCATCACAACTTCCTCAGATATCTTTTTATCTTATCAATAAATTCTCTGGCCTCAGGCTCGACCTGAAGAATATCCCAGTATATCCCCTCAGGCTTTTTATAGACGCCTTGTGCCTTGATCATCTTCGTCGGCGTGACAATAAGATCCACTGGAACATCATGTCTCTCCATAGGAATATCCATCTCAAGAACCTGAAGATCATGAACATTAGTTATTACAGGAGTGTTCTCAGATATCTTTTTAAACTCTCTCAAAACTCCATACTCAAGATCTGCGAATCCTCCTCCTTTACCAACTCTCGCACCTTTCTCATTGACAGCTACAGAGCCTATGACGACAAGATCTGCCTCAGGAAGATCCCATGGATCTACCTTCTCTCCATAGTCCATAAAATTTCTTATATAAGCAGCTTCTCTAATATGTTCCTTAGGGATCTTAGAAGGATCTAACACTACAAATCCGTGTCTCAGTCTCGGACTTGGCATAATCAATGTCTTCCCCTGTAGAAGAGCATAAACTCTCACAAGCGCCTGAGGAGAGTCTGGATTAACCTTTACAACACGAGCTTTTCTAAAGATCTCTAGCTCAACAATTTTTCTACAAGTCTCTTCAGAACCCTCGAAATTAGGGATCCTGCCGAAGACAGGCTTAGGCCATCTGGCGACTCCTCTGGCCTCAAGAGTGATCCATATGTCCTCTCTTATGTCCTCCTTGATCTTTTTAATAGAAATCTGTTTACTCATCTAATCATCCACTTTTAATATATAAGGATTATGATAAATAATCTGATTTAGGATTGAAATAATGAGCTTTGAACAATGGATTGATTATCTCAGAAAGAAAATTAGAAGACTAGAAGAGCTGAAGCTAGATCCTTATAGAAGAGCTTATAGATATGATGTCACAACAACATCAAGAGAGATCTTGAGAAAATATGCTGATCTACAGCCTGGCTCAGAGACTAATGACAAAGTATCTGTGGCTGGAAGAATATGGCATATAAGAAGACATGGCAGAATATCATTCATAGATCTTTATGATCATGAGGGCAGAATACAGATCGTATTAAGATCAGATGTGTTAAACAAAGAGAAACATGTTCTCACAGAGATCATTGATAAAGGAGATTTCATAGGAGTCATAGGAAGAGTCATAAGAACAAAGACTGGAGAGATCTCTGTATTGGCTGAAGACATAGATCTTTTGTCAATATCTTGGAGACCTATACCATTTCACGAGTTCGGCGTGAAAGATCCTGAGCAGAGATATAGAGAGAGATATCTAGATATATTATTGAACTCGAGAGTGAGAAAAGCTCTTATAGATCTTTATAGAATAGAGATGACAATGAGAAAAATACTTGATTCAAAAGGCTTCGTAGAGATCCATACTCCGAAGCTGCAGCCCATATATGGAGGAGCACTCGCCAAGCCATTTATAACAAAGATAAACGCTTTAGATAAAGAGGCTTATCTAAGTATTGCCCCAGAGACTTATCTAAAGAGACTTGTTGTCGCAGGGATCCATAGAGTATATGAGATCGCTGTGTGCTTCCGAAACGAGGATATCGACACGACACATTATCCAGAGTTTGTTCAGTTAGAGGCTTACATGGCGTTTGGAGACTGGAGTGATATGATGAGTCTCACAGAAGAACTTATATCAGAGAGCGTCAGAGAGATATTTGGAGACTATAAGATCGAGGTTAAGAGAGATGATGGCGAGATCGAGATGCTGGACTTCTCAAGACCTTGGAGAAGAATCTCTATGATAGAGGCTATAGAGAAAATTGGTGGAGTGAAGATTAAAGAATATTCTGAGGAGGAGATCATGAGAATAGCCAGAGAGATAGGAGTAGACACTACAGACCCTAGAAGAGGAAAGATCTTGGAGAAGATCTTTGAGAAGACAGTAGAGAAGAAGCTTAGAAACCCTACATTTATAACATTGTTCCCAAGAGATATATCGCCATTGGCAAGACCTTATAGAGAGGATCCTAGGTTTTCAGAGAGGTTCGAGCTTTTCATCGGAGGAATGGAAATTGGAAACGGATATTCAGAGCTTAATAATCCAATTATACAATATTTAGCCTTTAAAGAGGAGGAGGAGCTTAGAAAAAGAGTTGGTGGAGAGATAGAGTCTCATCCAATGGATAAAGATTTTATAAGAGCATTAGAATACGGTCTACCACCCACTGGAGGAGTTGGCATAGGTCTCTACAGACTGATAATGGTTCTCTCAGGACTCTCATCTATAAAAGATGTGATACCTTTCATATATGTGATCCCAGATGATTTCATGACTATAGCTGAACAAGCACAAGATCTTGTTGAGCTATACAAAGATCTTTATGTAAAATAATTTTAATCTCTAAAATAATATCATTGTGATAAATATGAGAAGTCTCACACTGATAATTATAATCATATTAATCTTGATAATAGGCTTGGCAACAGCATTTCTCTTAATAAGAAACACGTCTTCACAGACAACAACGTCGTCTGGCTCCTGGAGTTATCCTCCTAATAATATTCCAAATGGTGTATACATGTGGAGCTGGGATAAAGAGATTTTTGAGAGAGTCAATGTATCCGGAGGAAACCCCTACGTACCTAAAGAAGATGGATATTATCTATATTATTTTCATAATAATCAATGTCCTCATTGTCAGAGTTTCGAGCCTAAGCTGATCAGTTTTCTAAAAGATCCTCAGAACACGAGAGATATAAAAGATAAGATCAAGATTATACTAGTGGTGTGCAACTGGTTTACAATAGATTGTACAGACTCTACTGCTAAAGCAACTTATGCATGGTATAATGTGATGAGTAGTCCCACGTTTCTTCTAATTGAAGTGAGAAACGGAGTTGTTGTGAAAAATATTGATATATCATCTCTATATGTATCATTAGTTGATCAAGGAAGGATCCCTCAGGGAGAGTTTGATCCTAGATATGTTTTTCTACTTGTCAAAAGTAACATAAGTTAAGGAGCTGATGAAATTATGAAGAAGTATTTTGATAAACTATTATTCGGAACAGCTGGAGTGCCTCTCTCAACACCTAAGAAAAGCTCTGTGGCAGGGATCATTAGAGTCAGAGAGCTTAGTCTAGACGCTATGGAGCTGGAGTTTGTAAGAGGCGTGAAGATGTCTGAAGAATCTGCTCTAGAGGTTAAGAAGACTGCTGAAGAGAATAATATTGTTTTAACAGTTCACGCTCCTTATTATATCAATCTGAATAGTGATGATCCTGCGAAGATTAGAGATAGTAAAGAAAGGATCCTTCAGTCAGCCAGGATAGGCTTTCTCGCTGGAGCATTCTCAGTAGTATTTCACTCAGGCTACTACGGGAAGGATACTCCGGGAAAAGCTTATCATAGAATTAAAGAGGCTGTCAAAGAGATTGTTATGAAGATAAGAGATGAAGGGCTTGACATATGGCTGAGACCTGAGACTATGGGTGGATTAGCTGAGTTCGGAGATCTTGAGGAGGTCATATCATTATCTGAAGAGATCGAGGGCATACTGCCGGCAATAGATTTTGCACATCTACATGCTAGAAGCATAGGGAAATACAATAGTTATGAGGAGGTGAGAGAGATATTATCAATGATCGAGAGAAGACTTGGGAGAGAGGCTCTCAAGACAATGCACATACATATGTCAGGAATTGAATATGGAAGAAGAGGAGAGGTTAGACATCTCAATCTCGAAGAATCAGATCTTAATTATAAAGAGATTCTGAGAGCACTTAAAGATTTTAAAGTAGCAGGCGTGGTCATATCAGAGTCTCCAAATATTGAGGAGGATGCCATATTAATGAAAAAGACTTATGAGAATCTCTGAACATTTAGATAAAGAAACTAGATCGATAGGTGACTCATTTATATAAAATCTTCAGGAGAAATCATATAGGAGGATGGACACAATGTCTGAGAGAGAAATCTTTAAAATATTTAGAACTAAAAATGGTGTAGCCATCAAAAACGTGTCTGAGGATCCTCTTGAGATAATCTCTGTAAACATATATTATTATTATACTGTGGCAAGACCTGTGACATCTCTCGAGGAGATTATGAGAGAAAAGACCGGCATGAAATTAAGTAGAGAGAACATAATCGTCAATAAAAAAATTGATTCTGGAGACATTCTTGAGATAGAGTTCAGACCTTCTGAGATGATTGATAGCGTAGAGATCTTTTATAATGATAAAGAAGGCGTCAGAAAAAAAGTCTTGTTAAAACTATGATCATTTGTATCTAGGGATCTGTTTCTTCTCAATAAAATCTCTGGCTCTTTTTATAAGCTCTCCTGTTTTTGATAATCTCTTCAGCTCAGACACTCCAAATTCAACAAATAGACTCTTTTTAACTAGACGGATCATGTTTCTAATACTTTCTCTAGCCTCTGGAGAAGCGTTTATAAGAATGTTATTAGCGACCTCTTCAACACTTTCTCTCAGTTTGTCTCTAGATGTTAATACAGATATCAGCCCAAGATTATAAGCCTCTTTAGCAGTTATAGAGCTGGCTGTATATGCTGTCAAAGCAGCTCTTGAAAAGCCTAAAACAAAAGATCCCAGCCCAATTGCTATCGGAGGAACAAGACCCCATCTAGCCTCAGCCCAGCCGATCTTGGCGTCTTCTACAGATACTACTATGTCAGCAGCCCAGATCATTTCTGCACCTCCTCCATAAGCATCTCCGTTAAGCGCTAGAATAGTTATCTTTGGAACATCTAATAATGTTTTGAACATTCTCTCTAAATGAATAAATATATCCTCAACCTCCTCAACTTTCTCAGCCCTAGCGATCTCCTGAAGATCTATTCCTGCCGAAAAGATCTTTCCTTCACCACTTATCACAATTATCTCAACCCCAGGATCTTTTCCAGACCTCTCAAGCTCCTCAACAAATTTTCTCATAAGCTCTCTATTCAAAGCATTAAGTCTCTCAGGTCTGTTAAGAATTATCCATTGAACAAGATCTTTTCTTTCAACTTTGATCAGGCTCATAAGAATCTCCTCTCAAATAATTGAGTATTAAAATAAAAACTATATTAATTCATCATAATCTTTTGAGAAGATCTGGCAGCTCACTTAATATACGGATCTCTGGAGACCATTTATATCCATATCTATTTAGATGAACAGTCTTCACGCCGAGACTATGAGCTGTCTCAAGATCATATTGTGGATAAGCTGACACATGAACGATCTCTCTAGGATCAACATTCATCAGCTGAAAAGCTCTCTGAAAAGCTCTTGGATCAGGCTTATAAAATCCTGTGTCCTCAGCTGTAACAATATAATCAAAAAGATCTTTAATGCCGTACAAAGTGATCTCTATAAGATCTTTGTCAGTATTAGATATGACACCTAATTTATAGCCTTCTCTCTTAAGAAGATTAAGACCATATATAGTGTCTGGAAAGGGAGGAGATCTTGCAAAATGTTTTACAAAAGATCTTATGAGAACATCATCTACAGATATATTTCTCTTCTCAGCCACTCTCATAAGACATGTCCTGAGAATCTCTTTATAAGGTCTGTATCTCTTAACCTCCTCAATATCACATCGGAAATACTCATCTACAGCGTCATGAGAAATATATGTCATCAAAAAATTTTTTATAGAATAAACCCAGTCTACTAATGTTCCGTATACATCAAATGTTATCACACGATACAAATTAATCTCCTTTAAAATAATCTTATGAAAATATTAAAATCATCCATATGAATATTTTACTCCTCTGCCATCTCTCTGATGTCTGAATCTTATCACATTCGGAGGACCTATGAACCAGCATGTTCCACATTCTACACATGCTACATGATCAAATCTTAATCTTCCTCTCTTGATGTCATCTAGCGTCATTCTCACAGCCTTAGAAAGATCCTCTCCTGACTTCTTCAGAAGCTCTAAATTATAATGATAAAGATCTTTATATGAGGCGAAAACTCCTTTGCCCTCGACAACAAGAGTGTAACAATTCACTGGACATGCAGAAACCCACATCTTATAAGGATCTTTATCAGCCTTCTCATAGTCCACCTGTATATGAACATATTCTTTATTCTCTTTATACTTCAGAAGACTTGTTCTATACTGGATCCTTTGAATAGCATCCCTAGGATCTTTGTTCACGTATCTGTCGCTCTTCTCGGTTTTACCCATTATATTTAACAAGATCTTGTATCCGAATCCATAGACTAAAGAGCTTTCAGCTATTATACTCTCTCTTCTATATCTATTTATGTCTCTTGTAATAGGCTTCAAAAGATCTTTGTAAAATGATAGTGTAGTCTCATCAAATTTTCCTCTAGATTTTGCATATTCAAATGTTTTGGCAGCCATTATCCCAGTGGCGATAGCTCTTCTCATTCCATCAATCATCGCACCTATCTTCACAAAAGCTCCCATAGCATCTCCAACAACTAGAAAACCAGATCTATATGGCTTCTCAAGATAAAGTCTTCTGCCTTTTGGAACATTATGTGCTGAATACTCCACAAGTTTTCCTCCTTCTATAAGTCTTGATATAGCTGGATGAGACTCCATCTCCTCAAGCATGTCTAAAGGCTTGCCAATACTGTCAAATCTATTTCTTAGAACATCTAACATAGATTTCATATCGAGAACAAGACCTATAGACACTGTGTTTTTATTAGTATATATAAAGCCTCCACCTTTTGCTCCATATAGAAAATCTCCTGCAACAGCTATCGCAACTCCCTCATCTTTTTTCACACCGAATCTAGACTCAATCTCAGACTCTCCAAGCTCATAAACATGTTTTATACCATGATACACATCAGAAGGATCTGCATGTCTTCTCAGGCCCGCCTCAATAACTAATGTGCTTGTCACACCGCTTGCATCTATAACAAGATCTGCGTAGATCTCCTCTTTATTAGTTCTTACACCAACAATCCTGTCTTTATCCCATATAAGACTTTCAGCAGTAGTGTCTGTCAACACAAAACCTCCTACATCAATGATCTTTGAGGCAAGCCATTTATCAAATTTTGCTCTCAAAACTGAGTATCCTTCTGATTTCAAGGCCTCTCCATGTACAAATCGATCTAAAAATGTCTCCGAAAGATCTAGGAGACGATATTTATATTCTCCATTTGATCTTTCAACTTTTGATATGAACCACATTTTATATCTAGTGATCTTTCTCTCGAGAGGAGCCTCCTCAACATAATTAGGAAAAAGATCTTTTAGACCATATCCTTCTTCAAATGATGTGTATATGACTCCTCCAGTCACATTTCTCTGACCAGGGACATGAGCTTTCTCAACGACTATGACGTCATAGCCTTTTCTGGCGAGATAATATGCTGCGGCAGAGCCTCCTAAGCCTGCCCCCACTATAACCACATCATATTTCTCAACCATGTGAAAACCCCTCTCACTCACCTAATCTCTTTTTCAAAGCCTCAATTATCTTAGGAATAGCTGTGTAAAGATCCTCATTTATTATATGTGTGGCAATCTCAAATATAGGAGCGTTAGGATCGATATTTATGGCAATTATATTCTCAGAGCTCTGCATACCAACTTTATGTTGTATAGCACCACTTATTCCAGCAGCAATATATATCTTTGGTGAGACAGCTTTTCCAGTCTGTCCAACTTGCATATCATGTGTTATCTTCCCCTCCAACTCTTTAAGCTCAGCATGTATGAGAGCTCTTGAAGCTCCTAAAGCAGTTTTGACGCCAAGCTTCTTCGCTATATATTCGGCCAGCTCTTTTGCCATCTCAAATGCTTTCACAGGATCAGGTTCTCCACCAGGTCTTCTAGTGATCCCCATACCGAGACTGACGATCAGTTCTGCATCTCTCAAAGGATCTTTCTCCTCTGGAAGCTTCTCAACTTTCACAACTCTAAATCTCTTAGCCTCCTCAGGAATCAAAGGATCAAACCTTATTATATCGCCTCTTCTATTAGGGTCTCGAGGAGGAGGCTTGAAATATCCTGGTCTCACACCAGATATCTGAGGTCTATGTCTCGGTGTGAATATCTTTGCTATCCATATGGCGGCAGGACGGATCTGTGCAAGAAGATTCTTATAAGTTTTTCCAGCAAGTTTAAACTCGAAATCTTCTACATCAAAATCTATACAGTCAGCAGCCATGCCAGTTGTAGCTCTATAAGCAACTTTAGGACCGAGGTCTCTCCCAAGATCATCTGCCATGAAAAATAATGCCCAAGGCCTGTATCTCTCGATCATTTGATAAAGAACTTCTGTATATGCTATAGGATTATAATGCTCAAGCTCTGGATGATCCGCATATATGACGTAGTCGGCACCTCTATAAATAAGCTCTCTCAAGATCTCCTCAGGAATCTTGTGACCTAGGATTACTGCACCAACTTTCATCCCAGCTTTTCTAGCGACCTTGTTCGCAGCACCAAGAGTCTCGAGACTGATCTCAAAAAGCTCTCCCTCAATATATTCTATGAAGCCCCACGCATCTTTATAAGACTCTAGGTCTGGTGTTGCAGGGAGAAGCCTGGATTCAAGACTGGATCCGCTCATAAGATCATCCTCTTTCTCTTCTGCTTAATATATTAATTATCTCATCAGCAAGATCATCATAATCATATATTTTAGCAAATCCTTTTTCAACAAGCTCTTTCACAAGATCTTTGTCAGGATCTGTTATTATCTCATCTTTTTTGTAAGGACCGAACTCTTTATCACCGATCTTTATTTTTTCAACATCTTTTAATATTCTGATGGATCTTCCTAGTATTCTTTTGATGATAGTTTTTCTAACCTCTATAGTAGGCCCTACCTGTGTGGGAGATCCTACGAGACCTATAGCCCTAAGATCAGCCTTGATATCATCAGCATTTAAAATCTTTATATCTCTAACTTTTCCTTTATAATTCTCCAGCAAAACATCTCTGCCTCTTCTAAGAGGTATAGACGGAGCCTCATACTCAGGTCTCATAGTAAGTAGAACAGGAAGATCCATCTCAATCTCCTGGATCACTCTTCCTATTCTTCTTCTGACTCTCACCAGCTTCTTATCAGGATCATAACTGAAGTTAGTCACATAAGTAGCGTGCGCCACAGGAATCTTAAGAGCCTCTGAAAGAGCCTGACTAAGCTGAGGACCTGTGTTTCCTGTCTCGCCATCAACAGCTTTCATACCTAGGAAAAGAATAAGATCTTTTCTAAGGCTCTCTCTATGTTCTCTCAGTTTATTCAAAAGATCCTCTCTACTGATCTCTCTATTGACAAAACGTTCTAAAAGAGAATATCTCTTGAGAGGAGGCTTGTCATTATAAATCTTGTTAGGAATAAGATTCTTGTTATACAGCTCTTCAGCAAGCTTCATAACCTCTCCAATATCTTTATTCTCCTCTATGGCACCGATCAGCTTAGATACAGCCTCCTCATGGATCTCTATGATCTTTTTAATGCCTAAAGAAAGAGTGTAGGCGGTCGCTCTAGTATCTGCGCCTGCCATTCTTCTATCACTTAATATATAGGCCTCATCAACACCCCAGACCTCATAATCATATAAAGTGTTTGCTATAGGAATCACTCTTTGATGAGGACCCATTGAGAGGCTGATAACTTTTCCTCCTGCAAGTCTTCTCATATAATCAGCCGCCTCAATAGCCTGAACATCATGTGGATTAATGACGAGCTGAGCCTCTTCTCTTTTTAATATTCCTCCCACAGTCCCTACTTTAGCTATGTCAGGTGGAACCGCCTTATAAAGTGCGAAGATCAACATTTTAAACGCCCTTAACACTCCTATAGTAATATCTTTGAATAAGTTTTTAAATTAATATTTAACAGCTGGATCTTGTATAAATATTTTAGTTTAGACTTTAACTTAGATATGTTTCAAAACATATACAAATAATGTCTTAAGCTGAAATCATTTATCTCGAGAATAATTTCTCGAGTAAAGATCATGTTTTTTCTCTAAGTCTTCTCAGATTTCTAGAGATCTCTTCGACGTTATCAGCTGTTGATAAGATCAGTGGTATAGCCTCTTTCTCTGCAAGTATTATTGCTATAGGATCGACTCTTTTACCTCCGTGAAGAACTACTGCCGCAGGCTTCACAGGCGCGACTCTTATGGCGACCATAGGGGATCTTCCTATGGAGACTTTGGTGAATATGAGAGCTCTCTCACTTGTTAAACCCATTATCTGTAGAAACTCGTTTCCAGAGAGACTTTGTATAGCGTTTATAGAGTCTATTATTGTGAAGCCGTACAAAGATTTTATCTGAAAAATAGAGTTGAGAATAATTCCTTTCACAGCATCAACAAGCTCATCTAATGAAATAGGCTTATCGAACTCTCCAATATCAATTATAGCATTAGGATTTATATTGAGACTTTTCATAAGATCTCTTACAACAGACCATCCTCTTGAAGAGTCTATCTGTAGAAGAGCCTCCACATATTTTTTAACAAATTTTGCTCCAGGACTTCTCCTCCCCTTCTCATAATTATTTATGACGCTGGGGGCCACGCCCATAACCTTTGCCAGCTCACTCTGAGACACGTTAAAAATCTCTCTCCATTTCTTCATTGAGTATGCAATATTATCGCTCCACACAATGTCTCCAGTAATTCTTTTTCCAATGATCTCTATGATATAATCGTTGACCATAGCAGCCTACCTTATAAACTTGTTCCAAGATATTATCTTCAAGAAAAGATATATTAATAGTCTTCTTAATGAATAATTAGATGAAGAGATTATGAGTATTAAAAAAGCTTTGGACATGATCGATATATTAGTCCCTGTTCTAGTTAAAGATCTTGAGACATGGGATCTTATTTTGAGACTTGGAAGAATAAGAAGATCTTGTGCAACATATAATAAGACTATAAGCGGAAGAGTTGTTAAAATGATCACTATAAAAGATCTTGCGAAAGAGATTTTTATAGCAAGTGAGGAGGGGAGCGTATTAACAGAGATGGGAAGAATTGACAGCATATTGAGACAGCCTACTTCATATATAGCTAAAGAATATCCTTCTCTAGATCCTGAGACAGATGTCAACACATTGATCGAGATATTTCATAATCTATCTATGGAGTGTATAGTGTTGTCAAGAGAAGATCTTGTCATAGGAGTGGTCTCTGAGAACAGTCTCATCGAGAGTTTAGAAAACATATTTCCTATAGATGCTCCTGTGATAGAGATCGCTACTAGAGAGATTGATTATGTTGATCAAGATGCTTCAATAGCAGAAGTCATCGGACTAATGATCCAGAGGGGATTTAGAAGAATGCCTATAAAAGATTCTGAAGGAAAGATCATTGGAATCACGACTATGCTTGATATAATAAATGAGTTGGCAGAGATCTTTAGTAGAAACAGAGAGCTTACATCAATAGATATACTTACAAGACCGATATCACAAGCCAGAAATATTAGAAGACCATTATTCATAGATCCTGAGACTAGTATCAGAGAAGCATCTAAAAAAATACTTGAGGACAACACCGGATGCGCGATCCTTGGGACTGAGAAAGATCCTAAAGGGCTTGTGACTGAGAGAGATCTTATAAAAACACTTAGAAAATTAATTTATCAGACAACTGACTAGATCTTTATTTCAGCAGAGCTCTACACCTATTCTTTTTGAGAAATTCATTATTGTTATAGAGATCAGAGAATCATCTTTTACAGCAACTATCACATCTTCTCCTATTAGAAAAGATTCTTCGGCCTCAACATTTTCTGGAGCAAAATATATATACAAAGAATCATTCTGTTTATCATATTCGATCCATAGATTGTTTAGATCATATATATTAAATTTTTTATTTTCTTGATCACTCAATGAGACCTACCCTGAGACTTTACTATATTTTATCTAAAAACTTTTTAGTTGGCGCAAGTGTCTTAGGATGATTAGCTCTCACATAATCAAGTCTTCTCACAGAGGTGTTTCTAGGAGAGCTTTTCACAAGAGAAGGATCTTTGTATGCAACCTCTGCAATTCTGTTAAGAGCTTCAGCATATTGATCTAGGACGTCTCTAGATTCAGTCTCTGTAAACTCTATCATAAGAGCCTCATCAACTATCAGAGGAAAATACATTGTCGGCGCGTGAAATCCTTCGTCTAATAATGCCTTTGAGATATCTTCTGCAGACACTCCAGTCTCCTGAAGAATTTTTTTAGCACTGAACACAACCTCATGTTTTCTAGGTCTAGAAGGATCATATGGAAGCTGATAATAAGGCTTCTCCATAAGTCTTTTGATGAAATAATTTGTGTTTATAATAGCTATCTCGCCAGCTTCTCTAAGTCCTCTTCCTGATAAAGATGCTATATATATAAATGTTCTTATCACAGGAATAATATTTCCATAAAAAGCTGATATTCTACCAATACATCTCTCACAATTATAATCCCAGTAGTATCTAGAGCCTTCTTTCATTATCAGAGGCCTGGGCAGATAATCAACAAGCTCTCCTCTGGCACATACAACTCCTCCGCCAGGTCCTCCTCCTCCGTGTGGCGATGAAAATGTCTTATGAAGATTCAGATGTACAATATCAAAACCCATGTCACCAGGTCTGGCGATCCCTAAGATACCGTTTAAATTAGCTCCATCATAATATAATAATCCTCCTGCCCTATGTATTATATCTGAGATCTCTAGAATATCTTCTTCAAAGATCCCTAGAGTGTTAGGATTTGTAAGCATTATCCCGGCAGTCTTATCTGACACAACACTTCTCAAAGCATCTAGATCAACAGTCCCCTTATAAGACGTCGGGATCCTAATGACTTTGAAACCTGCCATGGCGGCGCTGGCAGGATTCGATCCATGTGCAGAGTCTGGTATCAACATCTCATCTCTCATCTGACCTTTATCATGATGATACCTCTTGATCATTATTGCCCCAGAGAGCTCTCCAGCAGCTCCTGCGGGAGGCTGAAAACTACATTTATCCATACCAACGATCTCTGAGAGCCATCTCTCTGTTAAATATATGATCTCTAGGAGACCTTGCACCGTGTCTTCATCTTGTAGAGGATGAACATCTGTTATAACAGAGCTTTGAGTTAGAAAATCTGCTATCTTAGGATTATATTTCATTGTGCAAGATCCGAGGGGTACAGGGCCTGTGTCAACTCCATATGACATCTGTGATAATCTTATGAAATGTCTTACAACTTCTATCTCAGGAAGATCTGGTAGTCCTGTTGATGATCTTCTCAAGATGTTCTCCGGAAGATCTATTTTGATGTCTCTGAAATCATCTTCATAAGGTATTAAAGGTCCTTCGCCATATCTCTTCTTATCTTGTATAAAATTCTCATCCCAATAAGCCTGTCTCCATCTCATGTTACGCCACCTCAGCCAAAGTTTTTATGAGAAGATCTATGTGGCTACGACTGTGAAGCTCTGTCACACAGAATAATGAGGTATTGACCATGCCCTCCATAAGATTATCAAGCAGAAGCCCTCCGTGAATACCTCTCTTAAGAAGCTCTCTATGGATCTCTCTATAAGATCTTGTGATAAATCTTATTGGAAGCTCTCTGAAGAAGTATCTTCTCTCAGAATTTATACATGCCTTACCAACAAGATCTTTCTCAACTCTATTTTTCATATACATAGTTCTCTGATAAATACTTTCTCCAAGTCTTCTAAGACCTTTCTCACCAACATAAGATAGATAGGCTGCAGCAGCCACCGCCTCTAATGCTGAGTTCGTCGTTATATTGCTTGTTGCTCTCTCTCTTCTAATATGTTGTTCACGTGTCTGTAGAATCATTGCAAAACCTTTTTTATCTCCATCAACTTCTTTAGTTGCTCCAATAAGTCTCCCAGGAAGTTGTCTGATGAATTCTTCTCTCATCTTAATCCCTAAAATCCCTAGCGAAGGTCCTCCATAATTCATTCCCAGACCTAAGCTAGACCCGTTTCCAACAACTATATCTGCACCATATTCTCCAGGAGGTTTTAACAATCCTAGTGAGAGAGGCTCTGCATTTACTATAAATATAAACTTCTTCTTTTTAACATAATCATTCAAAAGATCTGTCTCTTCAATAATTTCTCCGAGAAAACTAGGGTTCTCAAGATATAATCCTCCGATCTCGCTCTCAGAAAATTTATCTAAGATCAAGATCCCTTCGGCAGGATCTATTTTATATCTGATTAAGACTCCGTCGACAGGCCATAGCCATGTCTCAACAACCTTTTTAATAAAAGGATTCATTTTCTCAGGAACTAAAACACCTCTTTTTCTAGTTATTCTCATCATCATTCTGATAGCCTCTGCAGTTGCTGTAGAAACATCATACATTGAAGAGTTGACAACATCAACACCATATAGATCAGCGATCATGCTTTGATACTCGAATAAAACCTGCATAAGTCCCTGATTAATCTCCGCCTGATAAGGCGTATAGGCAGTATAAAACTCTCCACGCATCAAAATATATTTAACCACATAAGGAACCGCGTGAGGACATACTCCTCCTCCGAGAAAAGGCGGAGGATCTTTAAAGACGACATTTTTAGACAAGATCTTCTCAAGAATAATTGAGACCTCATGTTCTGACAAAGGTCTTCCAAAGCCTACCTCAAGCTCTCTTCTTAATCTAATCTTCTCAGGAATATCTCTGATAAGATCCTCGAAAGATGCTCCTAAAAATCTCAACATATCCTCTTTAATCTTAGGATCTGAATTAGGGATCCATGGATGATACAATATAGATCACCTGAAATATCTCTCATTAAATAATAGAAAGATTTGATTAATAAAGACATCACGATAAAAGTTTTATGTTAAAAGCTAGATAAGAAATGTATTTCTTTCTAATTTGCTCACATATAGTAGCATGAATATATCTTGAGAGGATCCTTATAAAATGTTAGACATATAATTATCAGAACCTAGTGCTTTATAAACATGTGATCTTCTTGTTCAATTATTTTAAATATCTTGTTCAAGTTTTATCAGAATCATTTTATTATGTCTAATGATCTAACAGAGATGATAGATGCGTTGAGAGAAATGTTACCTCCTCAGGCTCTGTGAATAATATTGCTGACTATCTCTATTATTGCTGTGACATGTGTTGATGTCCAGAATGAATATGTTGTTGAGAAAAGTTTCTATATCAAATATTTTATGTGTCATTCAGGTATTGAGGCTGTGATAAATATCTCATATGGTAATGCAACAATACTTATTGATGTTACAAATCCGCCTATGTACTCATAGAGAAACGCTCATCTAGATCTTTATAATAATAATCTGCATAGGATAAGATATCTGAAGGATCAAAGTTTTATAAAGATCTTACTCCGTAAAGATCTGGTTTTGCAATAAATATGTTGTTGATATATCTATTTATCTCTGAAATATTTTTCTCAAGATCTTTTTTTCTAAATAATGCTATCACTATCCCTCCTCTTCCTGCTCCACTTATTTTTGCTCCTAAGGCTCCGAATCTTCTTAAGAGCCATATGATCTCTTCACATCTCTGACATGAGGTGTCTATGGAATACAGAAGTCCTTGATTGATGTTCATAAGTTCTCCCAGAGTCTCTATGTCACCGTTTTTTAACAACATCACTGCTTCTTCAACAAGTCTCTCAGCGGCGTAATAGACGTGTTCAATAATGTTTTTTCTTCTCTCATACAGCTCCAGAACTTCTCTGACTATGACGCCTGTGTTTCTCTCAACGCCTGTGTTTGTTATGAGAAGCTCATAATCCTCTGGCCAGGAGACATCTATTCTCTTAAATACTCCTGCTTTATAATATATGAATCCTCCGTATGTTGCAAGAGTATTGTCAATACCGCTAGGTTTTTTATGAATAATCTTCTCAGCTTCAAAAGCTATTTTTGACA
>Ga0081473_121493_pt1 | contig 34405 bp, 48 predicted proteins | sample CisSprmetagenome_FD_70977 | JGI IMG/M metagenome (GOLD analysis project Ga0081473, IMG submission 70977) | Hypoxic/sulfidic aquatic microbial communities from Cistern Spring, Yellowstone National Park, USA v2 (version 2) | ecosystem: Environmental > Aquatic > Thermal springs > Hot (42-90C) >...
AGATGGGGTAGTGCGTGGAGAGGTCTATGAAATCCCAGAAGGGCTCCTTAGGGAGCTTGACTGGGTGGAAGGAGCTCCTTTCCTCTTCAGGAGGGAGCTCATTGAGGTGGTCCTTGAGGACACACTCCTTTGCGTGCCCACGCCTATCTGTATAACAGAGGGGTGGAGGGTGCGGCTTTGGTACCTTCCGGTGAATGGAAGGTATAAAACAAGGTCCCCATGGGGGCCTTTTTAAACCAAAGACGAAGGAGGTATAACCATGGAAATAACTGAAAAAGTTAATGCAGAGCCCCTTAGCCTAAGGCACGGAAAGATAGGATTAGTGTTTGAACTGTATCCACAAATTCATCAAAACCTTTACACGCTACCCATTAGTTTTCCACAGGAATGGAGACAACAGCTCTATGTGGAAACAACTACGCCCTACTACACAAAAGAGGAACTCCAAGATGTAAATGAAAATGGAGAGCCTAAGGCACAGGTTCTACCTTTCACTGGCGGTCCGTTTGTTCATCCAAGAGATATGTGGGAATTGGTAAAAAGCCTGAGAGAGTTTATGAACAGAGAGAGGGACAAAATCTATATATCCCTTGTGAATAACACGGATAGGGACCCAATATGCGAGATAAGCTCATCACCCAACGGAGAGAAGGCTTTGGTATATTTAAGAATAGAAGGTAGAACCGGATCCGGCAAGATAAAGAGAGGGAGAATAGGTTTTGACTCGCAGGAGCTTAACTCCTTTTTGAGATATTTAACCCTTCACGCTCAAATGGAAATGACGATAATAAAGGAAAGGCAAGTAGCCATTTTCAGGAGATGGACGGAGGAGTTCTTTACCTATGATGTCGCTCCCATGAAGGGTATCATTACACCCCAGATGAGGGCTAATGTCCTAAAAATGCTGTATGAGTATCTACAGGGTAATAGGAACCTAAAGCCTGTTGATTTCAAAGACAAGCTAATATTCAAGGTAGATAAAACTTCGGGTAATCTCCTGATTATTACCACCCTTAGACCTCCTATAGAGCTTACGTTAGAGGAGGTAAAGGAGCTTTATATGTTTCTAAGCTAAAGGGAGGTGGTAATATGTCCAAGAAGATAAAAAAGGTTATGATTATTGACTCCCAGTGGTATCTGGGAGCGGATCAAACTCATCTTATAATGCAACTACGGAAAACTTTTCCAGAGGCACCTATATACTTCGCGGTTAATCCTAAGATAGACTACTGGCAAAAGGTGGGAGAAAAGCTTTGTAGTTTGTGGGAGCGTTATGGTGTTCAGTTAGAAGAGACGGAAAAGATTGAAATGGGCATGATAGATAAGTTGGCAAGCAAACACGAAGCAGAAAAAGTTGTGATAGGAACAAATGACAGTATTCTACTTACCACCTTAACAGAGCATCCGATGTTAAAGCCTATCTATCTTAGAATAACCTACAAAAGAAATAGGTATGAATGGCTTAAACCCCATCCTGTCTTTGAAGAGTTGCGGGAAATTGGCTACACTGTGATTGATATGAGGCTTGCCAATAGAGTAGAAGGTAGCCTCGCAAGGATATTGGGCTTGAGCTTTAATGCAGTTTTGAAACTTTGGGATGAAAAGGAAAGGTTTGAAGAGAGCGTTCAGACCGCAAGGGAAAAAGTGCTTCCTAAAATGGACGGAGAGCTTACCTTACAGGACTTCAAGGATATGTGTTTCAAAGAAGGAATAGCCTATCCCTTTGAATCTGCATACTTTCTGGCTTATTATGGAGACATCAAATTAAGAAATGAGCATGGCAATGTTCTTCTCCTAAGAAATGTGAATACCTCTGAGGAAGTAGAAAATCAAAAAGAGCCACCAAAAGGCATACTTTCCAGAATATTCCAACCTTTCCTCAGGTTTTTCTCTAAACCAGAAAAAGAGTAAATATTGCTTGCCCCCACTGGGGGCTTTTGTTTCAGGACTCTCTTCAATCTTTAAACTCCTTGTGCTTGAGGAAGTTGAGGAATTAAACCCAAGGCTCGTATTCCATCACCTGTTCAAAGGTATAAGGACATTCCTGTGGGAAATCTTTTTCCGTGGGAAATCTGCCAAAGTATTTTTTAGCAAGATCGTGGTTTTCATCTTCTTTAAACCATCTTACAAGCCTTTTTACAGCAATACGCCAAGCGGTGGGTAACTCCTCTGCTGCTTTTTTCCTTATGCTTGGGTATGTTTCAAAGATTATATCAAGTTCGTTTCTTGCGTTGTTTATGCTACTTATCCAGCTTTGCCCTACATCCTCTCTATATCCGAAGTTTTCCCACTTGTAAAGGTGTTCCATAATGACCGCCATGAAGCTTATTAGACTTCTCAGTTCTCTCCTTGCCATATCCTCTATCTCCTCCAGAAGGTTCTCCCAGTCCACGAGGTCATATTCTTTGTTTTTGAGAAGTCTGAGATTTTCCTGTACCCACAGGTAGAAGTCCTTTTCATACAGTTCCTTTAGGCTTTGGGTTGTTTGCCTCATAGGTCTAAATATAAACCTCACTCCTTAAGCCACGGTTCGTATTCCATAATCTGCTGGAAGCTATAAGGACACTCTTTGGGGAAGTTTTCTTCTGTAGGAAGTCTGCCAAAGTATTTTTTAGCGAGGTCGTGGTTTTGAGGCTCTTTGAACCAGTTAATTAACCTATAAACTGCCCACTCCCATGCGGATTGTATATTTTCCCTTTCTTGGGCTTTTGCCTTTACGGACGGGTGCCTTCTAAAGATACCCTCAAGTTCATTCCTTGCATTGTATATGCTTTTTATCCAGCTGTGTCCTATATATTCTCTGTATCTGAAGTTTTCCCACTTGTAAAGGTGTTCCAAGATTACCGCCATAAAGCTAATTGCACTATCCAGATACCTCTGTCCCATATCCTCTATCTCCTCCAGAAGGTTCTCCCAGTCTACGAGGTCATATTCTTTGTTTTTGAGAAGTCTGAGATTTTCCTGCACCCACAGGTAGAAGTCCTTTTCATACAGTTCCTTTAGGCTTTGGGTTGTTTGCCTCATAGGTCTAAATATAAACCTCACTCCTTAAGCCACGGTTCGTATTCCATAATTTGCTGAAAGCTATAAGGACACTCTTTTGGGAAGTCTTCTTCTGTAGGAAGTCTGCCAAAGTGCCTAAGGGCTAACTTTTCATTCACCTTAAACCATGCTATTAAGTCTAACACCGCATCTTCCCATGCCCGTTGCAAGGTTTCTTTTTCCTGAACCTTCGCTTTAAGGGAAGGCGCACTCTTGAAGAGTTTTAGCATCTTCGTTCTTGCGTTAATGATGCTTTTCTTCCACCCGCTACCCATATAAGCGGACTCCCTATAGTTTTCCCACTTATAGATATGTTCCATAATTACCGCCATATAGCTAACCATAGCGTCATAGTGCCTCTGTCCCATATCCTCTATCTCCTCCAGAAGGTTCTCCCAGTCTACGAGGTCATATTCTTTGTTTTTGAGAAGTCTGAGATTTTCCTGTACCCACAGGTAGAAGTCTTTTTCATAAAGTTCTTTTAGGCTTTTGGTTTTTGTCTCCATAGGTTTAAATATAAGCCAGCCACGGGTCGGAATACGACTAACTAAGTTTAAGCTTTTGTCTGAAACAGAGCCTTAGGACTGCCCTTGATTTTCTCTCTTGCGTTTAAATCTTTCATACTCCTTTTTGCCACTACGAGGGGTGAAAAACATTCCAAGTATCCCCCTTTTTAGTGTGCCTTAATTTACTTTTAGCGTTTTTTTTCAAGTAATTGACTTATTCTCTGCAGTGCAAGAAGAATAAGAAAAGCAAGAAGAGTAAGAAAAGCAAAAGCGGCTAAAGGTTCGAAAGGTTCGAAAGCTGAAAAAATAAAGAAAAATGCAAAAATAGGAATGATAAACAATACGAAAATAAGAATGATAAACAATATTATCCCACCTATTATCCAACCTACCATAAAAAATGCAAGAAGAATAAGAAAAGCAAAAGCGACTAAAGGTCCAAAAGCTGAAAAAATAAAGAAAAATGCAAAAGTAAGAATGATAAACAATATTATCCCACCTATTATCCTACCTACCTTAAACAGTATTCCATGTCTTGTTTTATGATTTATAGGTTTTTCCTCCTCCTGCTTTGTGTCCTCTTTCTTCCCATTCTTCTCCACCACCAAGCCCAGCAACTCCTCCCTCAACTTCTCATCCTTGACCTCCTCCATAATCCTCTTTATCAGTTCCCTGTCGTCCATAGCGGATACCTCCCACATTATTTATTTTAGCAAACTACGCATCTGAGGCTATTCCAAAAACTCCCTAATCGGGATATACTTCTTGGTCTGTATTTTAAAAAAGCATACATAAAAAACTTGACAAAAACGGACTAAAGTTTTAAACTATAAAGATAAGGAGGTGTAAAGATGGCGGAGAAGGTTATAGGCATTGACTTGGGAACTACCAACTCCGTTGTGGCTGTTATGATAGGCGATGAGCCGGTGGTTATACAAAATCAGGAGGGTTCAAGGCTTACCCCCTCCGTAGTATCTTGGACAAAGGAGAAGGAAATATTGGTGGGTGAGCCTGCCAAAAGGCGTGCCATTTTGGACCCCGAGAACACCGTTTATGAATCAAAGAGGTTCATAGGAAGGAAGTATGAAGAGGTTATAGACGAAGCAAAGAGGGTTTCCTACAGAGTTGTCCCGGATGAAAAGGGAGACGCAAGCTTTGAGATCCCCAACCTTGGAAGAAAGGTCCGCCCAGAGGAGGTGGGTGCTCTGGTTCTCAAAAAGCTAAAGGAAGCTGCAGAAGCCTACTTGGGAGAGAAGATCACCAAGGCGGTTATAACAGTGCCCGCTTACTTTAACGAAAGGCAAAGACAAGCTACCAAGGATGCGGGTAAGATCGCAGGGCTTGAGGTTCTCAGAATACTCAACGAACCCACCGCCGCAGCCCTTGCCTATGGGCTTGACAAGAAGAGCGATGTAAGAATACTGGTCTATGACTTTGGTGGTGGTACCTTTGATGTGTCTATCCTTGAGGGTGGAGATGGTGTTATAGAGGTAAAGGCAACCGCGGGAGATACCCATTTGGGTGGTGCCAACATAGACGAGAGGATAATGGAATGGCTAATAGAAGAATTTAAGAAAGAAACTGGCATAGACCTAAGAAAGGACAAAACCGCCCTACAAAGGCTAAAAGACGCCTCCGAGCAAGCCAAAAAGGAGCTCTCCTTTAAGCTTGAAACGGAGATCAACCTACCCTTTATTACAATAGACCCATCCACCAATCAACCCTTGCACCTACAGAAAAAGCTGACCAGGGCAAGGCTTGAGGAGATGATCAAGGACCTGGTAGATAGGACTATGGAGATCGTAAAGAAGGCTTTGGAGGATGCCAAGCTCAGACCCGAAGACATAGATGATGTAGTACTTGTGGGTGGTTCTACCCGTATTCCTCTGGTCCAGCAAAGAATAAGAGAATTCTTTGGAAAGGAACCTCACAAGGGCGTGCACCCTGACGAAGTGGTTGCGGTAGGTGCTGCCATACAGGCGGGCATACTCTCCGGTCAAGTAAAGGAAATACTTCTCGTGGACGTAACACCCCTTTCATTGGGAGTGGAAACCTATGGTGGAGTTATGACCGTTCTGATCCCAAGAAACACACCCATTCCGTACAAAAAGTGCGAGATATTCACTACCGCTGCAGACTATCAAACAGAGGTGGAAATCCACGTCCTACAGGGCGAAAGACCCTTGGCAAAGGACAATAAGTCTCTGGGTAAGTTCTACCTGACGGGCATACCACCAGCACCAAGGGGAGTACCAAAGATAGAGGTTTGCTTTGACATAGACGTGGATGGTATACTTCACGTGACCGCCAGAGACCTTGGAACTGGTAAGGAGCAGTCCATAAGGATTCAACCCTCTTCTGGACTCACCCAAGAAGACATAGAAAGAATCATCAAAGAGGCCCAAATGCACGAAGAGGAAGACAGGAAAAAGAAAGAGCTCATTGAAGCCAAAAACCAACTGGACATGCACCTTTACAACTTGGAAAAGGTCCTCAGAGAAAACAGGGACAAACTGCCTTCAGACCTTGTTTCAGAAGCGGAAAGGGTTATCCAAGAGGGCAAAAAGGCCTTTGCAGAATCTCAGGACATCGATGAGGTAAGAAGAATCACAGAGAGAGTGCTCGAAGTTGCTGGAAAGGTGGGTGGATACATATATCAGTCTGCGGAAAAGAAGGGAAGCGGTGATGGTGGTGATGTGATAGAGGGCAAGACCTTATAAGAAGTGATATAATTTTACCCGTGCAAAACTTTCAGAGCTTGCTGGATGCCCGTTGTGGGGCCACTGGAAGGAACCCTGAAGATGGGAAGGATTGGACAATCCTTGCCATCCTCCAGCAGGTTCTGAAGGTAGCCCTCCTCTTCCCTGTTCTTGAGAGGAGAATACTCCTCTCCTCCCGCAAGGGAGCGTGGGACAGGGTGAGGAAAGGGTCAGTTCCCTTAGAGGCTGGGGGGACGGTCCCAATAAGGGATTTTTAGAACAGCCTCAGACCTTGTAAAGGAGCTTATATTCATCCATTATGCTGTACAAGGATTTAGACCAGCAAACGAAGGAGGACCTGAGAAACTACTTTGAAGAGAGAGACTATGCGGTTATAGCGGTTCCCAAAGAGGAACCAATAAGGGTCTATGTTATAAAAGCGGACAGGGTAGTAGAAACTGCCAGAAGGGTCCATCAGTTGGACCCCGGCTCCACAATTTTGCTCGGTGAATGGCTCCTGTCCGCTTTGATCCTCTCCTCCCTTCTAAAACACGCAAGCCCGCAGAAGGTGCTTCTGAAGTTAAGCACGCCAGAGTATTCCCTGGTGGCAGAGGCAGACGGTATGGGTAGGGTAAGGGGCTTTATTGGCAAAGGAGATCCAGAAGGGGAGGAAACCATAACCGTAGTTAAAGAACTCCGTATGGGTACTCCATACACCAGCATAATCCCAGTAGTTAGCAAGAGCATAAGGGAAAACCTTCTGTATTACTTTGAACAGTCTGAGCAAATAAAAACTGCCTTAGACTTAGGCGTTGTTTTGAAGGAGGACGGGAGTGTTAAGCACGCGGGCGCTTACATGATCCAAACTATGGGTGGTACGAGCCCAAAGGTTGAAGAGTTGCTTCTCAAAAGGGTCAGAGAACTGCCTCCCTATTCTCAAATCCTTTCCTTGGGGAAGAGACCGGAGGAGTTTCTGGAAGAGCTCATCGGGGATATGAAGCCCAGGATCGTGGGTCTGAAGGAGATTGAGTATTATTGCCCCTGCAACGAAGAGATTGCCAAAGCAAGCCTTAGCCTTCTGAGCATGGAGGAAATAGAAGAAATACTCGCGGAGGGTCCAGCAGAAGTGGTCTGCAACTTCTGTGGAAGAGTATATCGCTTTGATAGAGAATCTCTGTCTATGTAGGTAGCTTGGTGGATTTTTTGCAAACTTGAAATTTTTCTGATATAATTAATAGTCTCACTTATTCAGGAGAGAAGCCATGATACAGAGGCAGACTTATTGTAATGTGGCAGACAATTCAGGTGCTAAGAAGGTTCAAGTGATAGGCATACCCTATGCCCCAAGGAAGTACGCGGTTCCTGGGGATGTGGTCACAGTGACCGTTAAGGAAGCAGCCCCCAACAGCCCTGCCAAGAAGGGCAATATATATAGGGCAGTGGTAGTCAGGACCAAGAAGGAAATCAGGAGACCGGACGGTAGTTACATAAAGTTTGACGACAACGCGGTGGTCCTCCTCAACCAGTACGGAGAGCCCTTGGGCACCAGAATACTGGGACCCATAGCAAGGGAAGTCAGAAATAGAGGATTTACTAAGCTTGCGTCCCTTGCACCGGAGGTGGTCTAATGGCGGCAAAGATCAAAAAGGGTGATACAGTGGTTGTAATGAGAGGAAAGGAGAAGGGAAAAACTGGTGAGGTTATAAAAGTGCTCAGGAAAGAAAACAGGGTGGTTGTCAAGAATGTTAACTTTGTTAAAAAGCACGTGAAGGCAATTCCCGGTGTGAGAGAAGGTGGTATATACGAGTTTGAGGCACCCATACACATAAGCAATGTGATGTTGGTGTGTCCCAAATGTGGAAAGCCTACGAGGGTGGGTTTTAGAGTCGTGCAAGAAGGAGACACACTGAGAAAATACAGGTTCTGCAAAAAATGTGGTGAAAACATAGACTTAGTCCGAGAGAGGGTTAAAAAATGAGTGTGGGAACTAAATATGTACCAAGACTCTATCAGAAATACAAGGACGAGGTAGTCCCCAAGCTGGTGGCACGCTTTGGGTACAAAAACCCTATGGAAGTGCCCAAGCTGGTAAAGATAGTGGTCAATATGGGCGTGGGTGAAGCGGTCAAGGACATAAAGTACTTAGAAAGGGCTATGGAAGACCTGAGGGCTATAACGGGACAACAGCCCGCAGTAAGGAGAGCTAAAAAGTCTGAGGCAGGCTTTAAGCTCAGAAAGGGTATGCCCGTAGGTCTAAAGGTCACCCTTCGCAAGGAAAGGATGTGGGACTTCTTGGACAAGCTCATATCCGTTGCCCTGCCAAGGGTCAAGGACTTTAAGGGTCTTAACCCAAGGTCTTTTGACGGTAGAGGAAACTACGCCTTTGGCATTGCGGAGCAGATCGTCTTCCCAGAGATAGACTACGAAAAGGTGGACGCCATAAGGGGTATGGATATAATCATTCACACTACAGCAGAGACAGACGAAGAAGCCCTTTGGCTGTTAGCCCTATTGGGCTTACCAATAAGGAGTTTTTAGGAGGTAGAGATGGCTAGAAAGGCAAAGGTTGCAAAGGATATTAAGCACTTTCCAAAGTATGAGGTTAGGCGGAAGAACAGGTGCCCCCTTTGTGGAAGACCTAGAGGTTTTATAAGGTACTTTGGCATGTGCAGGCTCTGCTTTAGAGAGCATGCCCTTAGGGGAGAGCTCCCCGGTGTAAGAAAAGCCAGTTGGTAAGGAGGTTGAAAGATGGACCCAGTAGCGGATATGTTCTCAGCCATAAGAAACGCCATAATGAGAAGAAAGGATTATGTGGATGTTCCATCTTCTAAGCTAAAGGAGGCTATCCTAAATGTTTTACAAAGAGAAGGATACATTCTCAAGTGGGAAAGGCTTGACTCTGAGGAGCACAGAAAGGGCACCCAATATAAGCTCAGGATTTATCTAAAGTACGCGGACCCCAAAAAGACCAAGAGCGTAATAAGGGGACTGGTTAAGGTTTCTAAACCCGGCAGAAGGATCTATGTGCCAAAGCATTTGGTGCCCCATGTCCGGAAAGGTCTTGGAATCGCCATACTCTCCACCGATGCGGGCGTAATAACAGATCATGAAGCAAGAAAGCTCGGCAAAGGTGGAGAGGTAATAGCCTATGTATGGTGAGGTGAGCCATGTCAAGGATAGGTAAAAAGCCCATAGAAATACCCAGCAATGTAAAGGTAAATTACACTAACGGTGTTTTAAACGTAGAAGGACCAAAGGGTAAACTCTCTTTGGCCATCCACCCAGACATAAAGGTGAACATAGAAAACAATCATATAAAGTTGGAAAGACCCTCCGATGCGCCCTTTCACAAGGCAATTCATGGCACCATGGCTGCACTCATAAGGAACATGATTAAAGGTGTAACGGAAGGCTATACGGTGGTCCTTGAGATAGTGGGTTTGGGATACAGGGCAGCGGTGAAAGGAAACAACTTAGAGTTGAACTTGGGCTACTCTCACCCGGTTGTATATCCCATACCCAACGATGTGAAGATAGAAGTCAAGGAGAACAAAATTTACGTCAGTGGTGTTGACAAGCAGAGAGTGGGACAAGTGGCAGCGGAGATAAGAGCCTTCAGGAAGCCCGACGCCTACAAGGGTAAAGGTATAAGGTATGAAGGAGAGCAACTAAGACTCAAGGCAGGTAAAGCTGCAGGAAAGGGCAAAGGCGGAAAGGGTAAATAAGTAAGGAGGTAAAGGAAAATGGCAAAGTTAAGCAGACATGAAAGAAGAGAAAGAAGGCACAAGAGAATAAGAAAGAAGATCTTTGGTACTCCAGAAAGGCCCAGGCTCTGCGTATATAGAAGTCTAACTGCCTTTTATGCGCAAATCATAGACGACACCACTGGAAGGACGTTGGTTTCTGCTTCCTCCATAGACCGGGACTATGTCCAGCTTACAGGCAAGAGAGGTGGAAAGTCCATAGAGGACGTGCAAAAGGTTGCGGAACTCCTGGTTAAAAAGGCTTTGGAAAAGGGTATAAAGAAGGTGGTCTTTGACAGGGGTGGATTCTTATATCATGGTAAAATTAAAGCCTTTGCAGATAAATGCAGAGAGCTTGGTTTAGAGTTCTGAAAAAAGGAGGCTAAGATGGGTGGTGTATCCATTGAAAGGCTGATTGACGAAAGAAGAAAGGAGCAGAACATTCTTGAAATCCAAGATCAACTTCAACTGGAAGAGCGTCTCATATACGCCAAAAGGACTACGAGGGTTACAAAGGGTGGAAAGAGGTTCTCTTTTAGTGCTCTGGTAATAGTGGGAGACAGGAGAGGCTTTGTGGGCTTTGGTCTTGGAAAGGCAAGGGAAGTGCCTATAGCCATAGCAAAGGCAATAGAGGATGGCAAAAAGCACATAATAAGGGTACCTATAGTAGAGGGGACTGTTCCCCACGATGTGATAGGGCACTACGGTCCCACGGTGATAAAGGTTATGCCAGCTAGAAGGGGAACGGGTATAGTGGCGGGTGGTGCTGCAAAACCCATCTTTGAACTGGCAGGATATACGGATGTGCTGACAAAGATCTTGGGTTCCACCAACCCCAACAACGTGGTAAGGGCGGTCTTTGATGCCCTCTTAAAGCTAACCACCCTTGAGGAGGAGGCAAAACTCAGAGGTATAAGCGAAGAGGAACTGAGAAAAAGATACAAACTTTATGCGAGGGTTTAAAGATGGGAAAGTTAAGGGTGCGTTTGGTTAGAGGTTTAGCAGGAAAGCCAGAAAAGCACATAAAGGCAGTTAAAAGCTTGGGTCTAAGAAAAGTGGGAGATGAAAGGGTGCTTGAGGACAACCCTATGGTCAGGGGCAACATAAGAGTAGCCCACTACCTTGTAGAAGTGGAGGAGGTGAAAGATGAAACTGCATGAACTTGCACCAAACCCGGGCGCCACAAAGGAAAGGAAAAGGGTAGGTAGAGGTCCAGGTTCCGGCCATGGAAAGACTGCGGGCAGGGGACACAAAGGACAAAAGAGCAGGTCCGGAGACAGAAAGCTTCCTTCCTGGTTCGAGGGTGGTCAAACACCCCTCCACAAGAGGATCCCAAAGAGGGGCTTTAGAAGTCCCAACAGGATTGAGTATTCCGTGGTGAATGTAAAGACCTTAGAAAGATACTTCTCCGAGGGTGAGGAAGTCACACCGGAAAAGCTCTTAGAGAAAGGACTTGTGAAAAAGGGAATGCCAGTGAAGATACTGGGTGATGGAGAGCTGACCAAGAGGCTTGTGGTAAAAGCCCACGCCTTTTCTCAAAGTGCTAAAGAAAAGATTGAAAAAGCAGGCGGTACCTGCGAGGTGATCGCTTGATAGAGTACCTAAAACAGCTCTTTGCCATAGAGGACCTAAGGAAGAGATTTGTATACACCCTTTTGATGCTTGCCATTTACCGGCTGGGTAGTCATATACCCCTGCCCGGTGTAGATGCATCTGCTTTGCAGGACTTTTTTAAGAGCTTTCAGGGAACGATCTTTTATCTGTATGACATCTTTTCAGGGGGAAATCTCTCCCGTATGACCCTCTTTGCCCTGGGTGTGATGCCCTATATTTCTGCCTCCATAATGATGCAACTTTTGACAGTGGCAATACCGGAGCTTCAGAGGCTGGCAAAGGAAGAGGGGGACTACGGAAGGTATAAGATCAACCAGTACACCAGATATTTGACCCTGTTTGTAGCCTTTGTGCAGTCTATGGGTATTGCCTTATGGCTCAGGGGTCAGGTGTCTCCGAAGGGTATTCCTCTTGTGCCAGAGGGTGGTGTTTTGTTCATAATAACCACAGTGGTTGCCCTCGTATCCTCCACCATGTTTTTAATGTGGGTAGGAGATCGGATAACGGAGAAGGGTATAGGCAACGGCATGTCCCTGCTCATCTTTGCGGGCATAGTGGCGGGCTTTCCTAACGCAGTCATAAGGGTCTATGAAATGTTAAGGAACGGAGACCTTACACCCTTTGCGGTGGTGGGTGCCATCATTTTTGTATTGCTGGTGACCTTTGGCATAGTCTTTATACAAGAAGCAGAAAGGAGAATTCCTGTACAACATCCAAGAAGACAAATAGGCAGGCAGGAGGTGATGGGTGGTTCCACTTACTTACCCATAAAGATCAACCCAGCGGGCGTTATACCCATCATCTTTGCCCAGTCTTTGCTCATAATCCCATCTACCGTGCTTGGTTTTATCCAACATCCTATTGCCAAAGCACTGCACGATGCCTTCAATCCAACTACGTTCCTTTACAACTTTCTGTATGTCATGTTTATAATCTTTTTCACGTACTTCTATACTGCAGTTTTGATAAACCCGGCGGAGGTGGCTGAAAACTTAAGAAAGGCGGGTGCCTTTATCCCGGGGGTAAGACCGGGACAAGACACCCAAAAGCTTTTGGAGGGGATAATAAACCGACTTGCCTTTGTGGGTGCCATCTTCTTAAGCGTAGTGGCTGTTATCCCTGTCTTTGTTAGCCTCTGGTTGAAAGTGCCCTTCTATTATGGAGGAACAACTGCCCTAATCGTGGTGGGTGTAGCTCTTGATACCATAAACAAAATAGAGGCGAGCTTACTTCAGAGGAAATACACCCAATACAGGAGGAAGGTGAAGTGATCTTAGTCTTTTTGGGACCACCCGGTGCGGGTAAGGGCACTCAGGCTAAGCTTTTGTCCCAAAGGATGGGGTTTTTGCACCTATCTACCGGAGACCTCCTGAGGGAAGCGGTAAAGAACCAAACACCCTTGGGAAAAAAGGCTAAGGAATACATGGATAGGGGCGAGTTGGTGCCCGATGAACTCATAGTTCAACTCATAGAGGAAACCATGCCCAAAGATGGCAACGTGATCTTGGACGGATTTCCAAGAACCGTCAATCAAGCCCTAGCTCTGGAGGAGATGTTAAGAGTTAAAGGCGAAAAGATTTCAAAGGTTCTATTTTTTGATGTTCCCGATGAGGTAATAATAGACAGGCTATCGGGCAGGAGGGTGTGTTCAAAGTGCGGTGCGGTCTATCATGTGAAATACAACCCACCCAAGGTTGAAGGAGTATGCGACCTATGCGGTGGAAGTCTTGTGCAAAGGGATGATGACAAAGAAGAAGTTGTCAGAAAACGCCTTGAGGTTTATAGGAAGCAAACCGAGCCCCTTATTGAATTTTATCAGGAGAGAGGTATAATATATAAGTTAGATGCAGGAAAAGGGGTTGAAGAGCTCTTTGAAGAGGTTAAGGGTCTCGTAAGGGATGGCTGAAAAGACACAGGTGGAACTTTACTCTTTAAAGGAACTGGATAAGATCAAAAGGGCTTGCGATGTGGTGGTGGAAGTTTTGGAGACAGTGGCAGAGTATGTAAAGCCGGGAGTCTCTACAGCGGAGCTTGACCTTATTGCGCGGGAAGAGGCAAAAAAAAGAGGGGCAAGGCCAGCCTTTCTCAACTATAGACCTCCCTTCAGTAAGGTTTCTTATCCGGCCGCTTTGTGCGTTTCTGTGAATTCTGCGGTGGTGCATGGTCTGCCAAAGAAGGATCAGATCATAAAAGAGGGAGATATAGTCAGCTTGGATTTTGGTGCCATCCTTGATGGATATGCGGGCGATTCTGCTATTACGGTACCTGTAGGAAAGATAGACCCCGATAAGGAGAGACTGCTAAGGGCCACCAAGGAAGCCCTTGAGGAAGCGGTAAAAGCTTGCGTACCCGGAAACTTTCTGTCGGATATCACTAAAGCCATAAAGAGAGTTGCGGACAAGTACGGTGTTTATCCTGTAAAGAACCTGGGAGGGCACGGCATAGGAAGGAAGGTGCATGAGCCTCCCTTTGTGCCAAACCACATGGAGGATTTTAAACACGAAAGGGATATGAAACTGCGCGCAGGCATGGTGCTTGCCATAGAACCCATGCTTGCCCTTGGTACCTCCGAGATCACCCACAACGGGGATCAATGGACTGTTTTGACTGCAGACGGAAGCCCAGCTGCTCACTATGAATATGTAGTAGCAATAACCAAGGAGGGTCCAATGGTTTTAACCCAATTTACCAAGGGGGTTTTTGATGGCTAAGAAGAAAGACCAAGAGAAATACAAAGAAAAAGGAATTGTCCTTGAAGGAACGGTAGAGGAGGCGTTGCCCAACGCTATGTTTAGGGTAAAGTTAGACACAGGACATACGGTGTTAGCCCACGTGTCTGGAAAGATGAGGGTACACTTTATAAGGATCCTACCCGGAGACCGGGTAAAGGTGGAGCTATCACCTTATGACCTAACCAGAGGAAGGATCATATACAGAGAATAATGTGTTATAATATCCTTCCTTTAGGAGGTTTGCGATGAAGGTAAGACCCTCTGTAAAACCTATATGTGCCAAATGCAAGATCATAAGAAGAAAAGGCAGGGTTATGGTTATATGCGAGAACCCAAAGCACAAACAAAGACAGGGTAACTAAGGAGGAAGGCTATGGCAAGGATAGCGGGCGTAGACCTACCAGACCATAAGAAGTTGGAAGTAGCCCTCACTTACCTTTATGGCATAGGATGGTCTAGGGCTAGGGAGATATGCGAAAAGACAGGTATACCCTGTACGAAGCGTTTGGGTGAGCTAACTCCCGATGAGCTTAACACCATAAGGAAATTCATAGAACAAAATTACAAGGTGGAAGGAGACCTAAGAAGAGAGGTACAGTTGAACATAAAAAAATTAATAGACATAGGCTGTTATAGAGGTATAAGACACGCAAAAGGTCTTCCCGTAAGAGGACAACAAACAAGGACCAACGCAAGGACAAGGAAGGGTAAAAGGAAAACAGTTGGTGGCACTAAGAAGAAGATAGCTAAGTAAGGAGGATAGCAATGGCAAAGAAAAAGCAAGGTGCAAAGAAACAAAAGAGAATTGTAACGCAGGGCATAGTTCATATCCTTAGCACCTTTAACAACACTATAGTGAACATAACGGATATGCAAGGTAATACTTTGGTCTGGGAAAGCGGTGGTACGGTTGGTTTTAAGGGTACCAGAAAGAGCACTCCTTACGCCGCACAGCTTGCAGCCCAAAAGGCAGTGAAGAGGGCTATGCAAGAGTATGGGTTGCAGGAGGCGGAAGTGTGGATCAAAGGAGCGGGTGCAGGAAGAGAGTCAGCCCTGAAGGCGGTTTATGCAGCGGGATTGAAGATCACCAAGATAAGGGATGTAACTCCTCTGCCCCACAATGGGTGCAGACCACCCGCAAAAAGGAGGGTATGAAGCATGGGTAGGTACATAGGTCCTTGGGTAAGGATAGACAGAAGGTTCGGTGTGGTAGTATCGGGTAAGAAAAGTGCACCCAAAATTTTGAGCAGGAGAAACTATCCACCCGGACAGCATGGTAGGATCAAGGGAAGGAAAAGGAAGCTCACCGAATACGGGCTCCGGCTTATGGAAAAGCAAAAGCTAAAGTTCCTCTACGGTGGCATAAGAGAAAAGCAGTTCAAAAAGTATTTTGACATGGCATCCAAGTCAAAGGGCAACACTGGTCAAGTTCTTCTCCAGCTTTTGGAGAGAAGGTTGGACAATGTGGTTTATAGGCTTGGATTTGCGTGCACCAGAAGGCAGGCAAGGCAGTTTGTGGCACATGGCCACATTCTAGTAAATGGCAAGAAGGTCAATATCCCCTCTTACCTGGTTTCTGTGGGGGATGTGATAGAGGTCAAGCCTTCCTCTCGTGATATTCCTCAAATAAGGGAGAACTTGGAGAACAAAGACCCAAGAAGTGTGCCCGTGTGGCTGGAACTTGACAAGGAGAACTTTAGAGGAAAGGTTATAGACCTGCCCAAAGATATTCAGCTGGAGATCCCAATCAATTTGCAATATGTGATAGAGTTTTACTCAAGGGTTTAAGGAGGAAAGGGTATGCTAAGACAGCTTATCTATCCTAACAAAATATTCTGGGAAGAAATAAGCCCCACCTACGGTCGCCTTGTGATAGAGCCCTTGGAAAGGGGCTTTGGCATAACCGTAGGGAATTCCCTAAGAAGGGTGCTTCTTTCCTCCATAGAGGGCTGTGCAATAACGGGAGTGAAGATTTACGGTGTCTATCACGAATTTTCTGCCCTTGACGGAGTGCAGGAAGACGTCTTGGAAATCTTGGCAAACCTCAAGGAGGTTAAGTTTAGAATGACAAACTCTGATGTGGAGGTGCTCTATCTTAAAAAGAAGGGAGAGGGGCCTGTCTATGCTAAGGACTTTTCTCTACCCCCAAACGTGGAGTTGATCACGCCAGAGGTTAAGGTGGCAACCATTACAGACCCGAATGTGGAACTAAACATGGAAGTGAGAGTTGAAAGGGGCGTAGGATATGTGCCTACGGAAGAGATGGAGTCCTTTGGAGAGGTGGGTTGGATACTGGTGGATGGGGACTTTAACCCGGTAAAGCATGTTGCCTACAGGATAGAAAAAACCAGGGTGGAAAAAAGAAGCGATTACGACAGGCTCATAATGGAGATATACACGGATGGAAGCAAAAGCCCGGAAGAGGCGGTTAAAGAGGCGGTAGCAATACTTATCAGGAATTTCTCCTTGTTGGAGAATATCTCTTACGAGATACCTCGGGTGATAGAGGAACCCATTCCCACAGACGAGTTCATAGAAAAGCTCGCCCTACCCATCGAGGAGCTTGATATTTCTCAGAGGGCCCTTAACTCCATAAAGAGGATGGGCATAACCACCATAGGAGATTTGGTAAAGCTAACGGAGGAAGAGCTAAAGAGCACCAAAAACGTAGGAAGAAAGGCTATAAACGAGATAAAGGAAGCCCTAAAGCAAATGGGTTTACACTTAGGCATGGACTTAACGGGTAGGAGGTAAAAAAATGAGGCACAGGGTTAAAAAGAAACACTTTGATAGAACAAAAGAGCAGAGACTTGCCCTTTACAGGTCCTTAGCCAGAGCCCTTATCCTGGAAGAGCGAATAGAGACATCTCTGCAGAGGGCAAAGGCGGTTCGCCCCTTTGTGGAAAAGCTCATCACCCTTGCCAAGAAGGGAGACCTATCGGCCAGGAGGAGAGCTCTCCAGCTACTGCCCGATAAAAAGGTGATAAAGAAACTCTTTGAGGAGATCGGTCCCCGCTTTGAGGGAAGGAACGGTGGATACACACGCATTATCAAACTTCCCTTTAGAAGGATCGGAGACTCCTGCGAGCTTGCCATCTTAGAGCTGGTTGAATGATAAAGGGACTGCTCTCCCTTCTTATAAACCTTTTGATCATTTTAGTTTTAGTTCATGCCATAGGCTCATGGTTCCCTCAGGTTAGGGAGAGTGGTTTTTACAGGAAGTTGGACGTGTTGATTGAACCCCTTTTGAGACCCATAAGAAGTGTTCTCCCTACCTATGGGAACGTTGACTTCTCTCCCCTTGTTCTTTTGCTTATTCTTTACCTTATAAAGCATCTTCTTAGGCTTTGAGGCTTGACCAGTATCTTGTGGAAAAGGGCCTTGCCCCCACTCGGGAAAAGGCGCAGGCCCTGATTATGTCAGGCTTGGTCCTTGTGGATGGCAAGGTGGTAGACAAACCCGGACAACGGGTCAAAGAAAACGCAAAGGTAGAAATAAAGGAACCCTTTAGGTATGTTTCAAGGGGAGGGTACAAGCTTGAACACGCCCTCGAAAGGCTTGGACTTTCGGTGGAAGGTTTTACCGTTTTAGACGTGGGTTCATCTACGGGAGGCTTTACAGACTGTCTTTTACAAAGGGGTGCCAAGAAAGTCTATGCAGTGGACGTTGGAAAGGGTCAGATGGACCAAAAGCTGAGGCAGGACCCAAGGGTTGTCCTCTATGAAGAGACGGATGCAAGGGAGCTTACAGAGAAGCATATCCCCGAAAAGGTAGATCTAATAACCATGGACGTATCCTTTATATCCTCCAAAAAGCTTTTGCCTGTGGTGGTAAAATTTTTAAAAGAGGAGGGTTTTCTGTTGGTTTTGGTTAAGCCTCAGTTTGAGCTTCCCCCAAAGTTCGTCAAAAAGGGTGTGGTGAAGGATGACGAAAAGAAAGCAGAAGCAGTGTTGGACGTGGCAAACTTTCTAAAAGAGCTTGGTTTTTCTGTACTAAAGGTTATTAAGGCAAAGCCAAAGGGAGCAAAGGGAAACGAAGAGTTCTTTCTGTTTGCAAAAAGAGGGGAAAGAGGCATAGAAGACCTTGAGGGTGAGGTTTGGAATGCTGTCAAAGAGCCTCTTTGATGGTAAAAAGCTCCACGGAAATCTGGGCGATTATCCCTTTACCGCAGAGAGTCTATTCAGGATCGGCTTAGCTATCTGTACCTACTTAGTCATAAAAGGGGAAGAAAAACCCACCTTGGGAGTAAATGTGCTTGATTTTGCCACCATGTCCTTGGCGGTGGGCTTTATGGCGGGTGGGGGTGATGTGGTGGTGGGAGAGGGTAGTGTAAGCGTGATCCATCGGGAGGAGGAAAATGCCCTCATTTTTGAAGGCTTGGAGGAGATAGACCTAAAAAAGATAGAATCTATACTCTTTAGCAGGTACCATATTCCAAGAAAAAGAGGAAAGGAGGTAGGCAGGCTTTGGATACAAGAGAACAAGCTTTGAAACTTAGCCAAGAAGTGGTAAAAAAGCTCTTAGAATGCGGGACAGAACTGGATGAGTATTACAGGAAAATAAGGGAGCTCAGGCTTTTGGAAGATTCTTTATCATTTCAGACTGCTCTTTTGAACGTGGAGCATGGCTTTTTTATGGTGGTGCATTCTATAAACATCCTCAGAGAACAGCTTAGCCTTTTAATTGTAGCATCCAAAAAAGGGGAGGTGGTGTAATGAAGTTTTTGCTCTTTGACAAAGAGAAAAGGTTTTATCCTATCTTTGGTGATATTTTAGACATAACGGGACACAAGCTTCTGGTTGCATTGGACGAGAAAAAGGCTAAGGACCTATTGAAAGCGGTCCCACCAGACTTTTTAATACTCCAATGGAAGGACAAAGATTTTTTTAGGGAGCTGCTTAAGGAAGGCTACTTTGTCGTTCCTATATTTTTGGTGGAAGATTATCAGCAGGCGGAAGAGCTCAGAAAATTTGGCTTTAGCGATTTCAACATACTGATCTTACCCTTCAACCCCTTGGAGTTTCTTAACAAGTCTGCCAAGCTCTATCGGGCCCTTGAAAGTCTTCATGACAATGTTCCATCTGATTTGGGAATGATGAACCTTTTTATAAGCCTATTGTCAAGGAATACATCCACTGGTGTCTTCCTCAATGCGGAGGGTCTTAGTTGTGAAGTGTATTTAAAAGCGGGTGCGGTTAAAGGGTTTTCCTGTAGCCCTGAGCATTTTAAGGAAATAATTAAATCAGATAATGTTAGTGTTAAGCTCCTTCCATACACAGAGGAAGCAAAGTTGATCACATACTTTAAGAATAACGCAGAATTCTTCTCCATGCTACTTGAAGAAGTTCAACCGCAACCTCCTACCGCTTATCCGGAGGTGGTTCAAGAGACAGTACCGCAGGAGGTTCATAAGGAAGTTCAACCGTCTGCACCCAGTATGTTATCAGTGGGAGAAGGGCTCTTTTTGATAAACTCTTTGGACCCTGAGGGTTTGCTACAAAGGAATATGTACTTAAGAGTTTCCGAAAAGGGGGACAGTTATGTTTCCCTACTTTTCAATGTGCTACCGTACCACCGGTTTTCTATTGTAAGGGATGAAATAGAAAAGGCTGTTGGTAAGTTAGAAAATTTGAGAGCTTTAATTTTGATGGACCTACTTCCTGAGGATACCCCAAGCATCCTAAACCTACTTAATTCAGCCCCCAAGCTTTATGTTATTACCAGCCTTCCCATAGCACTGAGCTTGATAGGTCTGGGTGTTCCAGAAAGGCGGATAAAGCTTGTGGAAAGCTTTCCAGATGGTCTTCTTAACCTTGGGACAGGCGATGTTCTTCGGTTTATAAAAACTCCCTTTTTGCCAGAGAAGGGAAGCTTTGTTGTCTTTGAAGAAAAAACAAAAACGCTTTTTTCCTCTAAGCTTTTTAGCTCTTACTGTCTTCCAGAAGAATACTCTGTTAATGAAACTGCTAAAATTGAGAGGGTTGTCCTTTATCACAGGCTTAACTTTTCTGGCATTGAAAACGCCATAAGCCTTGCTCAAATTAGACTTCTAAATCCCTCCGTAATACGTCCAGCCTTTGGAAATCCAATATTGGAGGGCGTGGATGAGGTTATTGAAAGAATTTCTAAACAAAAGAATACCTTTAACTTGGCAAACTTAGAGGATGAAACCCTTATCCTTGGTCTCTTGAGTAGCATACTCTTTGAAATGGAAAAACGAATACCCAAGGAGAAATACGAATTAATATTGGATGGACTCAGCGAGTATGTGGAAGTAGAGGGTAGAGCCATTTCTAATAGCTTTGTGGATGTTAAAAAACTTCCAGAACTTTTTATCTACACTCTGCATTCTGCAAAGGTTCCACCAACGGTGCTTTTGCTTACCTTAGAAAGGTTCTTAGAGGCGGAAATTCCCGTATTTACCATATGAGAGGTTTTCCGATCCTCTCAAATCTTGGATGTAATATTGCAAGTATTAGCTGTTTTATTCCGGTAAAAAGGCTAACATCGGTGGTCTGCAAGGGCGGAACATCCCCTGAGAAGTATATTACAAAGGCTTTCCCTACTATGTTTTCCCTTGGCAAAAAGCCCCAGTATCTACTGTCCTCGCTGTTGTCCCTGTTGTCTCCCATCACAAAATAGTGGTTGGGCGGTACCACAACAGGTCCAAAGTCTCTTTTTGAGAAGGGAAAGTCTTCGTAGAACTGGACCTTGTGCTTTATGCCCTCTGGCAGGACTTCTTCGTAAATAACTTTTCTTACACCGTTTTCTTCTCCCCTTCCTACTTCAATTAAAGGTAAAGGCTTTCCGTTTATGAAAACTTGATTGTTTCTTACTTCAACTTCTTCCCCCGGCAGGGCAATTATCCTTTTTATGAAGTCTATGTTTGGGTCTATTGGATACTTAAAGACCACTATGTCGCCCCTTTGGGGTTCCGAAAACCTATACACCAGCTTATTCACCAGTATGAAATCTCCCACCAATAGTGTGGGCTTCATAGAACCCGAGGGAATGTTGTAGGCTTGGGCTACAAACGCCCTAATGAGAAGGACTATTATAACTATCACAATAAGCTCGGTGATCCATCTACCCTTCTTTTCCATAGAACTTTTATCTTAACACAAGTCTTCTTCTTAGCTGACCGCAGGCTCCAAATATATCCACCCCCTTGCTCAACCTTATGAAGGTAGATATACCCTCCTCCCAAAGGATTTTTTGAAATCTATAAACTCTCTCCATTGATGGTCTCTTATAAGGCAAGGATGGGTCTGGGTTAAAGGGTATGAGGTTCACCTTGAATTTATTTCTTTTCTTTTTGAGAAGGTTTGCAAGCTGTCTTGCGTGCACTTCTTCATCATTGACTCCTTCCAAAAGCACGTACTCTATCATGATCCTTCTGTCGGAGGGGTAAGGAAACTGATAGAGGGTTTCCATTAGGTCCTGAAGAGTGTTTGTCTTTGAAAGGGGCATAAGCTTTTCTCTAAGTTCCTGAGTGGGTGCATTAATGGAAACTGCCAAGTTTAACTCTCTCATTAGTGGGTCCTGAGCCATGAGCCTGAGCTGGTGGACCAGCCCGCTGGTGGATATGCTAACCCTCCTTTTGGACAGGTCAAGCCCCCAAGGACTAACCATAATCTCTACTGCCCTCTTAACATTTTCGTAGTTAGCCAAGGGCTCACCCATACCCATAAAGACTACGTTTCTTATCTTTTGTGGTGCATGCTTCTGCACTTGCAAAAATTGGTCTATTATCTCTTCGGTCCTTAAGTTTCTAACAAGTCCATCCTTGGTGGTGGCACAAAAGGTGCATCCCACCGCACAGCCTACTTGGGAAGATACGCACAAAGTAAGATGGTCCCGCTCGTATATTAGCACCGTCTCCAAAAGATGCCCATCGGTGGTTTTAAACAAGAACTTTGTGGAATCTCCACCCTCCACCTTTTGCACCAGTTCTAAGCTGTGAATAGAATAATTATCACTCAAAAATCTTCTTTGCTCCTTTGATAGGTTTGTCATCTCTTCAAAGTTTGTTACGAATTTCTTATAAACCCAGTTTAGAATTTGGTCTGCCCGGTATGGCTCCCACCCAAGGCTCTTAACTAACTCTCTCAGCTGTGCCAAGTTTAAGGAGGTTATGTAAGTTGTCTTAAAAAGATCCTTCATTGGGATTGTGCCTCCGGACTCTGAAGGAGATAACTTAGCCCTCACGCCATTCATTATAAAATAAAATTCTATGAGGGAAATTGCAAGCTTTCAAGAGCCGGTAAGGCACAGGACGCTATCTCTATGCCTGCTGGACGTAAAAGAGATTGAAGTTCCACATTTTCAGAGGGACCTCTCAGAAACTTTAAAAGAGCGTTTAAAAACCGCCATAGAAAAGTTGGGCTTTTTGGTGCCCATAATTGTGGTGCAGAGGGAGGGCAAATTCTATGTGATAGATGGTCAGCATAGGTTTTTTGCCCTAAGGGAGCTTGGAGTGGATGAAATTTTAGCTATTGTGGTGGGCGAAGAACTTTATCATTACTTTTTGGAATTGAACACCGAAAAGCCACCCAACGTGAAAGAAAAATCCAAGCAAGCCTACAGGCTTTACATGGAGCTCTTTAAAGAAAACGACAGTCAGCTAGAGGAGGACCTTATAGACTACTTTGAAAAACCCGAATACATAACCCTTGGCTTTACTATAGAAGAGCTTGAGCCCAAGTTCTCCGCCAGCTTTTATGAAAGCTTTGTTGCAAAGATAGATAAATTCCTACGACTTCCCCTCAGCTCTGCGGTGGAGGAAAGAAGGAACAGGGCTAAAGCCCTCTTTGAGCTAAACAAACTGGTGAATGAAAAATACGCAGAGTTTGGATGGGACAATGCCCTTATGAAGGGAGAGATCATAAGAAAGGCAGTGCAAAAGGCTTATGGTATGCGTGTTAGGGTTATCCCCGATGACTTCTACACCGCCATAGAAAAGGTGAAATCCGCTTGCGAAAGTTTGAGCCCGGAGGATTTTGAAGGCGGTCTTTCGCTGGAATAATTTAAAATAATTGCCCTATGGAACAATCAAGGCTCGCAAAACTAAACAAACTCAGGGAAAGGGGTTTAGCCTATCCATATAAATATGAAATCAGCCATAACCTCGGAGAGCTAAGAAGACAGTATGAAAAAGAACCACAGGGGGAAAGGGTAAAGATAAAGGGAAAGGTCAAAAGGGTTTCTAAGCAGGAAGACAGCTTTTTGATTAGGCTTGAGGATCAAAGGGGTGGGGTGGAGATGTTGGTAAGGACTGCCCAAGGGCTAAAGCAGGGGGAGGATGTAGTTCTTGAGGGAGTTCTTACAAGGTGGGAGGGCAAGCTAACCTTAGACCAAGCGGTCGTTTCGGAAGGAGATGCCCTTGATGTTTCAGAGGTAAAGGGAAAATACGACATGAACCCAGAGGATGTGGAGGTTTCTGTAGCAGGTAGGGTGATAACCCTTCGCCCTATGGGAAAAGCCCTGTTTGCACACCTTCAGGATGCTACCGGAAAGCTTCAGATATACTTAAGGCAGGACATTGTGGGAGAGGATTCTTTTAAAGATTTTGAGGAGCTTGTAGACCCAGGGGACATACTGGGAGTTAGAGGAAGGCTTTTCAGAACAAACACGGGAGAGCTTACTGTTGAGGTAAAGGAGTGGGTCCTTTTGGCAAAGAGTTTGCATCCTCTACCGGAAAAGTGGCATGGGTTGAAGGATGTAGAGGTTAGATACAGGCAAAGATACTTGGACCTGATCGCCAACGAGCATGCCAGAAAGGTATTTTTCCTAAGGAGCAGGCTTATAGGCGAGCTGAGGAGATTTTTAGACTCCAAGGGATTTTTGGAGGTGGAAACTCCCATCCTCCAACCCATAGCGTCCGGTGCAAACGCCAAGCCCTTCATAACCTACCACAACTACCTTGAGCAGAACCTCTATCTGAGGATCGCCCCTGAGCTTTATCTGAAGAGGCTCATTGTGGGAGGCATAAACAGGGTTTATGAGCTTGGTAAGAACTTCCGCAACGAGGGTGTAGATACTACCCACAACCCAGAATTTACCATGCTTGAGTTTTACTGTGCTTACTGGGACTACAAGGACCTTATGGTCTTCACCGAGGAACTTTTCTCTTATCTCTTGAACCAACTTGTGGGTGGGCTAAAGATAACCTACCAGGGCAAGGAGCTTGACTTTACACCGCCCTTTAAAAGATACCGCTACTTTGAACTTCTGGAGGAAAAGACGGGTAAAGACAAGGATTTCTTTTTGAAGGACGTTGAAGGTCTTAGAAAGTTGGCAAAGGAGGTGGGAGTGCCCAAGGCGGAAACGCTAACCCATGCTAAGCTAATAGACAAGGTCTTTGACTTGCTGGTGGAGGATGAACTTTGGGGACCCTGCTTTGTGATAGACTTTCCAAAACTGCTCTCACCCTTGGCAAAAACCCACCGAGAGGACCCAGATTTGGTGGAGAGGTTTGAGCTCTTTGTAGCGGGCAAGGAAATAGCCAACGCATACACAGAGCTAAACGACCCTGTAGAGCAGAGGGAGAGGTTCTTGGAACAACTGAAGGAGAAGGAGATGGGAGATGAAGAAGCCATGGCTATGGATGAGGACTTTATAAGGGCTTTGGAGTATGGTATGCCTCCCACCGCTGGAGAGGGTATAGGTATAGATAGACTGGTAATGCTTTTGGCGGATGTGGATTCTATAAGGGAGGTAATACTCTTTCCTGCCCTTAGGCAAAAGACATGAAGGTGGGTGTTTTGGTATCTGGAAGGGGCTCCAACCTCCAAGCCCTCATAAACGCTTACAACGAGGGAAAGATAAAGGGAGAGATAGCCTTAGTTATTTCCGACAACCCTCAAGCTTACGCCATAGAAAGATGCAAAAGGCATGGGATTGAGTATGCGGTGGTGGAAAGAAGGGAATTTAAAAGCAAGTTGGAGTTTGAAAGTAGGATGGTGGAGCTTTTGAAGGAAAAGGGCGTGGAGCTGGTAGTCCTTGCGGGCTTTATGAGGGTACTTAGTGGAGAGTTTTTAAAGGCTTTCCCCATGCGCGTTATAAACATCCATCCTTCTCTTATTCCAGCCTTTCAGGGATTGCACGCCCAAAGGCAAGCCTTAGAGTATGGAGCAAAGCTCACCGGTTGCACAGTGCATTTTGTTTCCGAGGAACTTGACAATGGACCCGTGATCGTTCAGGCGTGCGTGCCCGTGCTACCCCAAGATACCGAAGAGAGCCTATCCCAAAGGATTCTTGAGTTTGAGCATAAGATACTTCCTCAGGCGGTAAAGTGGATCTCTGAAGGTCGCGTGGAGGTGGAGGGTAGAAGGGTTGTGGTAAGGGGTGCCACCTACGGAACCCTTCCTGTCAATCCTCAGCTGGAGGACTTTTTATAATATTTTTTTGGGAGGTTGAAAGTATGTGGAAGAGGTTGAGAAATCCCGCGTTAGCCCTTGCAATAGCTGGTTGGTTTTTGCTTTTTAACTCCGCCCCTGCGGTGGCAGGACTTGTAGGCTCCAAGCCTGCCTCTGAGGAGGTGTCAAAGATAAACAGAGAGGAAGACATAAGGACCATTCAGAGGGCTCTGGAGAGCAAAATAGTTCAAGAGAAATTAAAAGCCTATGGGCTCAGCAAGGAGGAAATAGAAAAAAAGCTTTCGGAGATGGACGACCAGCAAATACACATCTTAGCCAGGGCATCGGAGAAGGTTCTGGCAGGTGGGGATGGGCTTGGGGTGGTCATATCCCTCTTGGTGATCGCCATACTGGTGGTGATCCTTCTGAAGCTCCTCAACAAGGAGATCATAATAAGGTAATTCTAAAGGTTCCCTTTGTAAAACAACGGGACCAGTTTTGCGGTCCCGCCTCCCTCAGCAGTGTTTTTGCCTACTATAACCTATACATAGACCAAGATGAAATAGCCAAGGAAGTTTATATTCCCAAGCTGAAGGGTGCCCTTATCACAGACCTTGAAAACTACGCAAAAAAGAAAGGTTTCAAGACGGAGCTTTTTAGGGGTGACCTTGAAAAACTCAGACAATACATAAGCAGAGGGCTACCTGTGATAATCCTTGTAGACCTGGGTACGCTTTTTGTTAGCGTGCCCCACTACTTGGTGGTGGTGGGTTTTGACAAAGAGGGTTTTTATGCCCATACGGGCTACGAGGAAATGAAGTTTTACCCCTTCCAAGAGCTGGATAAAATCTGGGGAAGGATGGGAAGGGTGGGCTTGGTGGTTTATCCTCCTTGAATTTTTTCTAAAACCCTTCTGTAGCCCTCCATTAGGTCTCCTAGGTCAAACCTAAAGCGGTCTTTGTCCAGTTTTTCCCTTGTTTTTGCATCCCAGAGCCGGCAGGTGTCGGGGGATATTTCATCGATAATCGCCAAACTTCCATCGGGAAGTATGCCAAACTCCAGCTTAAAGTCCACCAGCAGTAGCCCATGCTCTTTGAAAAACTCCTTCAGCACCTGGTTGGTTTTCAGTGCCATTTCTTTCATACTTTGGACTTGCCAGTCTTCTGCCAGGTTCAAGAGCTTTATGTGTTCCACGCATACGAGTGGGTCGTGCAACTGGTCGTTTTTATAGAAAAACTCCACCAAAGGTGGTTTAAGTTCTAATCCCTCCTCAAGCCCGAGCCTTTTGCACAAGCTCCCCGCGGTGATGTTGCGAACAACCACCTCCAAGTCAAACCTCTTTGCCCTCCAAACTAACATCTCCCGGTCGGAGACCTTTTTTATGTAGTGGGTCTTTATCCCCGATTTTTCCAAAAGCTCAAAGAGAAGGCTGGAGATGGTGTTGTTTATAACGCCCTTACCTTCTATTTCAGCCTTTTTTGTGGCATCAAAGGCGGTGGCACTGTCTTTGAAAAATACTATTACCTTGTCCTCTTCTTCCGTTTTGTATATGACCTTTGCCTTTCCCTCGTAGAGCTTTTCCATAGGAACATTTTAACAGTATGTACGAACAAAGGTTTTACTGTAGTAAAGACTTATTATCCTCTCAAGGTTTTTGAAGATGGAAAAGTCCTCTTCCACCCTTTGCCTTAGGTATAGACGGGTGCTCTTGGAAATAAGGTCTGTGCCCTTTACAATAGCTTGGGCTAAGGCTTGGGGTGTTCTCTCCTTGGAAAGGAATTCTTTGAGGATCTGGGTTTCAAGCTCTAAGTCAAAGGCGCACACTGGCGTTCCGCTGGCTTGGGCTTCCAAAAAGGCAAAGCCAAAGGTCTCAAAGGGAGATGCACTAACAAACAGGTCCGCACTGGCATAAAGGACAGAGAGTTCATGTTTTTCCAAGTAGGGTATGTAGGTTAGATTGTTAAATCTCTTTGCATACCACTTTACCAGAAAGCTAAGGGGTCCCTTGCCTACTACTACCAAGTGGAAGAGGGATGGGTCCAAAAGCTCAAAGGTTTGCAAGAGGGTTTTTATGCCCTTTTCTACGCTCAGCCTACCCGCATACAGGAGTAAAAATTTCTTCTCTTCCACTCCCAGGAGCTTTTTTAAGTAAAAGTCCCGCTTGGAGGGATCAAAAAGCTCTGTATCCACTCCCATTGGTGTGTAATGCACATTCTCAAAGCCAAGTGCGTCAAATTCTCTTTTGTACTTCTCCGTAGGAACCAACAGAAGGTCTACCTTTTTTAGGCATCTTTCAAAGACGTGGTTCAAAAGCATCTTCTTAAAGGAGCTTGGCATTGGCATAAGTTCTATTTCCCTCTTGGCGTCCGCGTGATAAAAGACAGATAGAAGGTAGTTTTTTCTTTTTAGGAAAGGTACCAAAAGATAAGTTCCACCAAGCTCCACCACATCCGGCTTTTCCTCTTCAATGATTCTGTTTATTTCCTTCACGGAAGAAAAGAACCTGTATCCACCGATGAGCCCAAAGGAGGATAGCTCGTAAAAACGAGTCCTTCCTACCGTGTAGGTTCTGGGCTTTTTACCGGGAATAACCACCACATGTTCCACATCCTGGTTTTTCATAAACTCTACCTTGTAGTTTATGTAGGTTTTTATGCCACCGCTGGTGGGATGATAATATGGGGTTATGTCCATAAGCTTCATACCTTTACTCCTACGCGTCCCAGAAGTTTGTTGATATAGTCTAAGTAAGTCTCCGTCAGGTCCATAGACTGGGCGTACCTTAGGGCTTCGGCGGACATGAATTCCTTCAGGCGTGGAGATTCCAGCAGTCTTCCCAGTTTTTCCACAAAATCCTCATAAGAGTGCGCTATAAATCCATTTACTCCCTCTTCCACATGTTCGTGGGACGCACCCTTGCTACTTACCACTACAGGGAGCCCGCTTGCCATAGCTTCCAAGATCACCTGTCCGTAGGTCTCCGTCTCAGAGGGGAACAGAAACACATCCGCACTGGCGTATGCCTTTGCCAGTTCTTCCCCGGTCAGATATCCCAAAAGATAAACATTCCTCGGCTTTTTCTTTTCTATTTCTTCTCTGTAGGGTCCATCCCCCACTATGATGAAGGTATCCTCCGGAAAGTTCTTAGCACAGTACAAGAAGGCATCCAAGTTCTTTTCCTTTGAGACCCTGCCCACATAGAGGACCACATTTCCCCTAACCTGCACTCCAAACTTCCTTTGGAAAAAGCCCTCTTCCCTTTTGGAGGGGTTGAACAGACTTGTATCCACGCCCCTCTTGAAGACCTTGATCTTTTCCTCCTTTACTCCCTTTTCCTTTAAGAGCTTTTTGTAGGCTTCGGAGGGTACAAAGACCCTTTCGCAGGCATTGCAAAGAAAGGCAATGAGCTTGTAAGAGATGTCCATAAGTTCCCGGCTTCCTGTGTAGGTATATGCGTAGGCGGGCACATCCGTGTGGAAGGTAAAAGTGGTGGGAAGTCCCAAAGCCTTGGCAACGCCAAAAGCCATAATGCCCAGAGGTCCTGGCGTGGCTATATGCACCCTTGAATAGTTCCTCAAGAGGTCCAAAAGAGTTATAAGGGTCGGCACCCGAAGTTTAAACTCCTCGTAAAAGGGCGTAGAAAACTCAAAGGCTGGCTTCAAAAGGACCAGGTTACTCTCTCTAACATTCCCATCCCACACAGTTATTACATCCAAGGGTAGGTCATGCTTCTCCGCCAATTCCCTAATGATCCTTGAGCTTCTTGCCACACCGTTTATTTCAAAGTGTGTGTCTGTTATGTATGCAAGCCTTTCTTTTCTCTTTGGTATGATGCCAAAGCTTTTGGCAACCTCTTCTGCCTTTTTTTCTTCAACTTTTTGCCCGTAGGCTAAAAAGACGGGTGCAGAGTGAAGAATCAAGGCAAGGATGGACTCACCAAGGGTAGAGGTGGAGGGTTCCTTTAGTAACCTCTCTAAGGCAAGCTTGGGGACTTTGTCTAAAGCTTCCTTCAGGAGCAAGTGCCTTTCTGCGTTGGTGCCCAAGAAGGTCCTCAGAAAGAGTTCCGTCATTGGGTTGTTGGAGTGCATAAAGATAAAGTCCGTAAAGGGCTTTAGGGCGGAGGGAATTTTTCCCTTGTTTAGGAGAAAGTCATAACCCACCCGAGCGACCATGTTCAAGAGCCTTTCGTAACCCAGTTTTTCCGTATTTACCGAGGTCCTCCCTTCCCTTAAGGCTTGTAAAAACTCTTCCTTTGAATGGGCTTGGGCTTCTGTCCAAGTTCTCCCCACATCCATACCGCCGTGGTCGTCAGAGCCCGCGGTAAAGGATATATAAGGTCTTGTTCTAAGGGACTTTATCTTATACTTTTCCTCAAGCTGATGAATTTTTTCCCAACCATCGTAGAGCCTTGCCAGTTTTTCCTCCAACTCCCTCAGGTTCTCTCCGCGGGTACCGTTTATGACCTCCCAGTTGTCAAACAGAAGGACAAACTTCTCCACCAAGGACTTGGTGATCTTTGTATCCTGCACCGGATACAGTGGATGTGCCAAGGAATGGGCTATGTTCTTGGCTTTTAGGTAGGCAACAAATTCATAAACATTTCCCCTCAACTTCATGAGGTCTTCGTGGGTCCTTTCATCTATGCCGTAGACTAAAACGTGCACCTTTGCCTTTTCTTCTGGAAACTCCACCGTGTACTCACAGCTTATGAAGACCTCCGGCAGGTGGGCAATCTCCAAAACACCATCTATGGTGTTGTGGTCTGTGATGGTTATGTAGGTCATACCCCTTTCCTTTAGCCTTTTGTATATTTCCATGGGCTCCGTGAAGCTCTCGGGGCATCCGATCAGCTTGCTGAACCATCCACCCGGCAGGTTAGACGCCTTGGAGTGAAGGTGTAGGTCTGCTTTTGCTAAAGAGTTCCTCATAGCTAATCACCTCCCTTTCTTTTTTTACTTCCCTTAGAATGGACCTCCAAAGGACTATCTTTCTTCTGTCTCTGAAATCCCTTGTGTGCAAAGAGAGCCTCAAAACCTTTGCCCTTTTGTAAAGCTTTAGAAAGGTGGGCACCGCCATCAGGCTAAGAAGGGAAAGCACTGGTCTGTTGCTGAAGGTAATGGAGGGAGAGGGTATCTTTTCCTCACCCTGCAGGTCCTTTATGAGATCTTTGTAGCCCACAGCCCTAAAGCCAAAGGCAGAGAGCACATCCTCCATCCATGGGTTTGAAATCCACGCAGGGGGCACAAAGAACTTTGCGGTAAGGGACAGGGATTCAAAAATGTCTAAGGCTTTTTCTATCTTTTGGTAGGTTTCTTCAATGCCCCCCTCCCCAAACTCCCCTTCCCCGTAAGTGTAAAGGATCTGGGAGAGCTTTACTTTAGCTTTATGGCTGTATCCGTGCAAAACGATCTCTTGCTCCAGTGCCTTCAAAAAACCTACAAAATCCGTATGTTTATAAAGAGGGTATTCTTCCATGTAGTTTGGGATGACTAAAAGGGAGAATTTATCTATTCTTAGCCTTTGCAGAAATTCCACCGCCTGATAAACTTCCTGTTTGTAGAAAGGCGACACATCGTGAATTTCTACTATGGCATACATGCTAAGGAATATGCTAATGCTTTAGTGTTAAGAAATCATTAATTTTTGACAAAAAGGGTTAACAATTTCTTAACAAAAAGGTATGCCACAAGGTGAAATAAAAAAAAGGAAAAAAAGGAAAAAAAGAGGAGGAGGCAGGAGCCCTTCCCCAGGACCCTTTATAGATATACTTCCTTGCCGTCGTTCCTTTGAACTTGAATTACGGATGGTCTTGGGACAGCTACACCATCGTTAAGGTAGGGCCATTTGGTATTGGCACCGTCTTCCCCGGGGTGCTGTATGGTGCAGAAGAAGGTCTTGTAATCTTCGGAAAACTCAGGACCGCATATTTCGCAACCGGGCGCTCCGGAGAGGAACATCTTTAGCTCTTTGGTGTATACGTTCAGGGTATATACACCATCGTTCTTGGCGAGCCTGTTGGTGCTTGGGTTTCCATCCGTCGCTATCCATACATTTCCGAGCTTGTCAAAGGCAAAGTTGTCGGGTGCGGAAATGGCGGGTGTGGTTTCTTTGGCGGGCTGTCCGTAGATGTATAGCTTTCTGTTTTCGTCGGTTGCCCTTGGGTCTCCGCAGAGCATAGCCATCACCCATGCGAACCTGGTGGAAGCTGGGTCGTTGTTTTGTTCCTTGATCTCTATTATGTGTCCCATGTGATTGAGTTGCCTTGGGTTTGCTTTGTCTGTGCCGGGCTGTCCGGACGCACCCCTTCTTTCGTTGTAGGTGAGGGCAACAAAGACACTCTTGGTTATTGGGTTCCATTCAACATCTTCGGGTCTGTCCATCTTGGTGGCACCGAGCAGGTCTGCTGCACCTCTGGTGTTTATGAAGCATAGCACTGGGTCGCTTTGGAAGGGCTCGGGAAGTTTGGGATTGGGAGTTATCCTGTTACCATCCACAGTGGCTATTGGGATCCACTCACCAGTGAGGTCGTCGTTGAACTTAGCCACATAGAGCGTTCCCTCATCCAACAGTCCAAAGTTTGCGGTTCTGTTGATAGGGTCGTATTTGCCCTTTGTGACGAACTTGTAAATATACTCAAACCTCTCGTCGTCGCCCATATAGACCACCACCCTTCCGTCGTTGGCTACCACCGTAGTTGCCGCCTCGTGCTTGAACCTTCCGAGGGCTGTCCTTTTGACGGGTGGTCTTGTGGGGTCGTATGGGTCAATTTCCACCACCCACCCAAACCTAAAGGCTTCGTTGGGCTCTTGGCTTATATCAAACCTACTGTAATATCTGTGAAACCCATAGCGTTTAGCGCGCGAACTGGGCACACCATACCTTTGGTGGATTTCTTTTACCAAGCTATCGCTTATTGAATTGATATCTCCCCCAAAGTAGCTGTGGAAGTTTTCCTCGCAGGTTAGCACCGTTCCCCAGGGGGTTTTACCCGCTGAGCAGTTGTTTAGGGTTCCATAAACCAACAGTCCGTTTGGGTCGTAGGAGGTTTTCATTAGCCTGTGTCCCATGGCTGGTCCGGAGATAAGACACATAGTGTCGCCTGTGATCCTTCTGTTGAAGGATGAGCCCTTTACATACTCCCAAGAGCCGTCAGGTTTTCTCCTTATCTCCACCACCGATACACCATGGGCTTGGAGCATTAGGTCCGCTTGCTCCTTTGTGGGGTTCGGGTTCTTTAAATCAAAGCCCTTAAACATAAGCTCTGGGTTTGTGTATTCGTGGTTTACCACCAACAGAGCCCTATTGGATGTTAGCTTAAAAAAGCCCACAAAGTCTGCGTTGTAGCCAAAGCACTTTTTCTGCCTTTCCACATCCTCCGAAGTTGTTCCTTCGTATACCCTGTTCCAGTTGAGGGGTTCTCCGTTGTCCAAGGGGTCTCCCCACTTGATAATTATGCTCACCCTATAACCTTCCGGCACAACAACCCTGTCTTCGTTGTTGGGATAGATGGTTTTGTAGGAGAGGGATTTTGTGGGTTTATTTTTGGCTTTTGCATGGGCAAAGGGTGAAGAAAACACTACCGCAGAAGCACCCGTCAGCTTCAAAAAGTCCCTTCTGTCAAGGGCTCTCCTTAGGATGTCCCCAAAGTACTCGCCCATGATCTGTTCCTCCTGCGGGTTTTAAGTATAGAAACCTTCTGTTAAGATTTGGTTAAGGTGTTGTTAAGAGTTTGTTAAGGCTTAAAATATGAGAAAATGGCTAAAATATTGCTGGGTGTTTGTTCTTCTGTTGCCATTCACAAAGCCTGCGAGCTGGTGAGAGAGCTAAAACACAAAAACCATCAGGTAAGGGTGGTTCTCACACCTACTGCGGAGAGGTTCATAACCAGGCTTACCTTTTCTTCCTTGAGTGGCAACAAAGCCTACTCCGATTGGGAGGAAGAGGACCCTTTCTTGCACATAACACTACCCCGCTGGTGCGACCTTTTTTTGATAGCTCCGTGCAGTGTGAACACCCTTTCTAAGATCGCCAACGGCATAGCGGACAACCTTCTAACCAACTGCGTGTTAGCCCACAAGGGTTTGCTGATGCTGGCACCCGCTTGCAATGTGGAGATGTGGCAAAATCCCGCAGTGCAGGAGAACATAGAAAAATTAAAGAAAAGGGGAGTGGTGATAATAGAACCGGAGGTGGGAAGGCTCGCCTGCGAGGAGGAGGGAAAGGGTAGACTCGCAAGCCTTGAGAGGATCCTTGACTGGGTAGAGTGGGGCATACGCCCAAAGCCATTGCAGGGCAAGAAGGTTCTGCTCACGGTTGGGGCAACGAGGGAGTTTATAGACGATGTGCGGTTTATATCCAACCTTTCCACCGGAAGGACGGGCTTTGCCATCGCAAGGGTTCTAAGGTGGCACGGTGCGGATGTTCAGATTATCGCAGGATACACGGAAGAAAACCCTCCACCGGAGATACCCCTCATAAGGGTCTCCTCTGCGGAGGAGATGCTGAAAGCTGTCCTTGAGAATGTAAAGTTTGCAGACATTTTGGTGATGAACTCGGCGGTTGCTGACTACAGACCTTCGGAGAGGGTGGAAGGCAAGCTGAAAAAAAGCCAAGATGTCCTTGAAATTAGACTGGTGAAAAATCCAGATATCTTAGAGGAGGTTAGCAAGCTTGGGCTTGAGAATTTAAAGGTTGTTGGCTTTGCCCTCGAAG
>Ga0081473_127806_pt1 | contig 33579 bp, 32 predicted proteins | sample CisSprmetagenome_FD_70977 | JGI IMG/M metagenome (GOLD analysis project Ga0081473, IMG submission 70977) | Hypoxic/sulfidic aquatic microbial communities from Cistern Spring, Yellowstone National Park, USA v2 (version 2) | ecosystem: Environmental > Aquatic > Thermal springs > Hot (42-90C) >...
TAGCCCTTGCGGTTATGGTGGCACCGGTTATGTTCGGAATGTCCCTTCTGTGCCTTAGTGTGCCCGGAGCCAACTCTTTGCCTTTGAAGACCTTAAGCCACTCCTCATCGGGCATGTACTCAAGAGGTTCGCTGAAAGAAAGCACTTCAATTAAGTCTATCTTTCCCTCTGGTGTTATAGTGTATAGGATTACCTCGGGATGGGTTCGGACTGTATGGGTGTCTATGTACGCGTATCCTACAATAGAATTCCCTCTTTTGGCTATATACCAAGATACGAGCCTTGTATTTAGTTTTACGCCAGAGAGCTTTTCTATGGCTTCCACTTGCGGTTCTGAAAGCACTATGTTTTTAACCTCTATTATTGCACCCGGAAAGGCATCCTTAAGAGCTTGTTGTGGAGCTCTGAAATCCTTTGCAGAGCTATTTACAGTAAAGTAGAGGAAACAAAGGAATATTGTAAACAAAGCATACCACTTGCGCATGCTTAACATATATTTAATACCTACTTTAAAAACAGAAGAGTCTTTATAAAAGCCCATATGCCCGCCTCCTTTACTCCAGTGCTTTTCACAGTGTCAAGCTTTTCTAAAGAGTTCCCACCTGATGAAACACCAAAAGGTCTATCAAAAACATCTCTTCCAAATATAAACCTTTGAGATTTTAATACTCTCATGTACTGTTTATCTATACCGTATGCACGTTCAGGCGAAGGAAGAAAAAGTTCAGGTTTTATGTAGCCTTCGTCATCTAGATAGTTTATAAGGCTTGGGTTTGTGATAATGTTGTCCTGGGGCGAAAGTATAAACGATATCTTGTTTACATCTTTACTTATCCTTGAGCGTATCTCTTCATTGCTTCTAAAGTGATCTCCACCGTTGGTCATTGAAAAGTAAAGCTGATACTCTCCCTTTACAAGAGGTAAAAGCTTTTTAATCTCAGGTCCTGTGTCTCCTTCTAAGCTTGCATAAGTCCAGTCTTTTATGTTCTTAACACTCAAATTGTAATCCTGTTCCATCCAACCATCTGCACCAGGAACTTTTCGCCAATATGTAAAAGTGGCATCAACGGTTCCCCCTATGCTCCCATGACATGCTACACAAAACTTCATCTCCTGAGCACTTTGAGGTCTCAACCTTCCATCCTTATCCTCTATAAACCCTGCCATTATCCAGTTCTTACTATCATTAAACACAAGCCCTTTGTCCCAAAAGAAGCTTCTCTCTTCCTCCTCGCCACCTTTTTGGACATCTGCATAAGCCAACTTTTTCATATACCGCATTTCCCTTATACGGAGAGATTTGTAAGATATTGTGTTTGAGGGGTCCAAGTAATAGAGAGGATGTGCGAATTCGGTGCCCGGTGGATACTGGTATGTTATCACAACTACACCACTTGCATCCCCTTCGTAATGCTCTGGCATTGTAAAGTCTCCTACTTCCGTGTTTCTGCAAACTTCACCGGGCTTTACTCCTTTCACCGCACACTCCACTATGGCTAAGTTTTTCTTGTAAATCTCCTTGTTGAATACTCCTCCACTTTCTCTGAAGGGTCTGTCAAGTCTTATCAAGGTTGAATCTATCCTACCGTTTGTGGGGAAAAAGCCCGGGAAGGGTTTCCACTTGAAAACTCTCCAACCAGTGTATTCTCCAGTTTCAGGGTCTAATACAAAACCCTCCATATCAATATTTGCCAAGTTATACCCTCCACCTGTGTATGAGTACAATGGTGGCACATCAGGAAAGTATTTAAGGTCTCCGCTACCTCTATTCCTGTAAGCAAAGCTCCAGTTATCTTGCCTTATATAGCTTTGCACCTCTGCGTCAGAAGGAACATCTACACCTGCCAAGGTTAAGTCTGGTCTTATTGCGTTGAGCCAAGGATTTCCTATCTTTAGTATCTTCTCAGGAAAAGAGTAGTTAAGGGTTAGATCCATATCTGATTTTTCGTTGGCATAAGGTGTGTTGGCTTGCGTGTGGCATACGTAACAAGGGTTCGCTATCGCCTTTCCGTATCTCACGATGCCTGTGTCAGTGTAGCATTCAAGGGGTATGTTGGGTTCAGGGTTAACAAAGCTTTCTCCTTCTTTTTCTTTTACTCCTCCCCCTCCTCCACCACATGAATAGAGAACTATTGCAGATAATATCACAAGCCTTCTCATGCTGACCCTCCTAAAACATCCATCCAAGGGCTAATCTGTAGATGTTTTGCTTTTTGGCATCCTTGGGAGAAAGGCGTACATAGTCCGCTTTTAGTGCTATTAAAGGGTGAGGTTTATAGGAGAGTCCCACATTAAAAACCTGCACTTTGTGTCCTGAAGGTTTTTCAAAGCCTTCTGGAACGCTGGCATGGGTATCGTAGTTTTCATAGATACCAAACACATAAAGTTGTTGGTCAGAGATTCCTAAAAGCCTTAGCACATCGTATGCCACCTGCGTATAAAATCCGTAAAACTTTTTAGGAAATGGGGTGCACTGAGTGGTATCACCAAGTTGGCATTCAGGGTTTGTGCTTATCTCCTGGGATATCTTATCTGCTCCAGAGGTAGCTCCGTATGCTCCTACAAATCTTACATCCCATCCACCATACTGCCACCACAGATGAGGAGAGATTAGGTTTAAGGTTCCGAGCTTTTTGCCTTTATCATCTTGCACGCCACCGAAAAATCCGCTTGCTCCTATTTTTAGGTTATAGGGAAGGTTATAGTCAAGTCTTCCCGAAAAAGCCATCTGGTCTGAGACTGCCTTAAAACCGTTTTGTCTAAAACCTTTTAGAAGTTCTCCCTTTTCAATCTTTTCTCCCGCCTCTTCGTTAGGCTTTAACCCGTTGGTGATGTACGCTCTGTACTCGAGGTTTCCCAGCTTTCCGTAAGCTCCAAAACCAAGCTCTCTCCAAGTTGTAGGTATTATATTTCTTTCAAGATAAGGTCTATCAACGCTTGGAAAGGTGGGAGGTTCATGAAATTCGTTGATGATACCCACGGGAATAAGAATAAGACCACCTCTCAATCCCAATTTTTCATTAAAGTTGTAGTCTATAAAAGCAAACTCTACTGCGGTTTCTCCGCTTTCTTCTCCTCCCTCAACAAAGGCATGTTCCCACTCAATTTCTGAATTAAACTTTAGCTTTTCGTTGAAGGCATAACCAAAGTAAAGTATTAACCTCTTAGCATCCACAGTGTTTTTTGGCTTTTTATCAGGATTGTGAAGAAAGTGAATTTCTCCGTATCCACCTATGGAAACACCCCGAGGATTAAACATAGCCTTTGATGCGGCAGGTCCCAAGCCTGAGTAAGATTTAAGCTCAAGCTGTGGGATCGCTATCTCAAGCCTGAGCTTTCTTATCTCTTCCTTAAGCACATCTGTTTCCTGTTTAACTTCCTCAGTTTTCTTTTGTTCTTCTTTTAGCTTTTGAATTTCCTGTTGAAGAGCCCTTATCTGCTCTTCTAACTGTCTTATTTTTTCTTCGGTAGGTTGTGCTACAGCAACTGCAGAAAACAGAGCTGAAAGCAAAAGTACCCTCTTCATGCTCTATACCTCCTGTATTGAGATTTAATATCAACGATATTACAAAAATTGAAACCAGATGTCAATATGATAAAGATCACTTAGAGAAGTTCTTTCGGGACAGGGGGTAATTTTTTGAGTTTTCTTTGTATTATATCCGTGGAATACTTTTCCAAGTAATACACTATGGTTTCCACTCTTATTTTTATACTTCCAGCGGGTTTTGTTTCGTCAAGCTCTCCGAATTTAAAGAAAAGTGTACCTCTGCTTTCAACTATCTTTTGTACGGGTGTGTAAGTGGGTTGGTCCATACCGCACTCATAACTGGAAAGCCTTATAACTCCAGTTATCCATGGAAACCTACTGGCAAACTTGGCACCCCATATGATTTCGTTGGTGTTTGAGCTGTATGAAGAAGTCCACACATCTGATATGTCCAAGTAGCTCCTTATAATGCCGGCCTTTACATCATAACCAAAAAGCCAGTCCAACAGCCAATCTTCTAAAGGTAGGTAATTATACCAAAGTACAGGATATCCGTAAGTCTGGAATTCTGCATCTATCTCGTGCCCTATACCTGTATCCATGTGATAAGGTCTTGCAAGAACCAAAAGAGCGGGTCTGTTCTCTTTAACGCACCACCTTATGATCTCAAGACTCTTGCTTCTTGCATAAGCGTCAAACTCCTCAAGGGACTTAAGCCCGTACAAAACTGCGTCAACCATCTCTTGATAAGACACATCAATAACTGATTTTAAAGCCTCGTAAAGTTGTTTGGGAAGAAGTTCAGGTTCACCAAAAGTGATAAAGGGCGATATGTACCTTATACCTTTAGAGAGAAACTCGTCCCTCTCTTTTGTGAATCCTGCCTTTATGTTCTCTGGAGCCATCATAACCCTTGTACAACTAAGAGTATCAAGCACATGCCCTTTTAGGAAGGAGGGAAGAGAATATATCATGGGTACAAAGATAATGTCCACCTCTTTTGTAATAAGCTCCCCTATGTGTCCTGCTAGAGCCTTTACGGGAAAGCAACTGTCCATGGTTATCCTTCCTTTACCATACTGTCTGTATTGCTCTTCGGAAGTGTCCGAGCTGAAGATCACTTTAACACCGAGCTTTTCAAAAAAACCAACCCAGAACTGGTGGGTGCTCCATATGTTCAAAAACTTGGGAATGCCCACCTTTATGTTAGACCTATCTCTGTTAGCTGTTTTTGTCTTTTTTTTGAGTATTCTTAGCATACTACCATTATAGGAACTTGTTAAGTCTTCCTAATATGGTTTATATCATACTCTCTTTTTCTCCTCTTCCCTACTGCCCTATTAACTTAATCCTTTAACCTGTCCTTTATTTCCTCCTAGCTAAGCTTATACAAGGTAATCCGCTCTCTGCTTTTCAGAGTGTAGATGTTAAGTTTATAGGTAGAGATACAGAAAACATTAAGGCTTATCTTTTGAAGTATCTTGTAAAGGGTCATCACAAGTATTGGTTTTTATCTCTGAATGGCTCAAAGTGTACGGTGCGTTTGTTTGCCATGTCAAGATACTTGTCTAAAGGTAGGTTCTCTTCCTCTTCTTCCTCTCAGGTTGTTATTTATGGCTTTATTGATATTTCTTACCTTTATTCCGCTTATTACAAACGCTGAGCGAGAAATCAAGCACAGATATTATAAAGAGGGTAGCTATTTGAGCATTTGAGAGTTTAGGCTTTCTGCCTGATTTAGACTTTTACCAAACCTTAGTTTTAAACTAATTTCTCACCCAGCGTATTGATTCACCTTATGGGGACAATATAAGATATAATGATCACCCAAAAAACATTGGGCATATTCCTGCAAGTGATGAAAAGTTTTATGATGAGCTGGAAAAAGTTATGGCAGAATGCAGAAGAGTTTTAAAAAATGGGAAAGTTCTTGCTTGGCTCATAGGCGATCAGTGGGCAAAAGGGGTGTTTATTCCAGTAGGATTTAAAATATACGAAAGATTAACAAAATATTTTGTTCCCGTTGATATTATATGTGTTGTGAGAAGGAATCAATCCTCAAACACTCCTTTTTGGCACAGCAAAGCACTCCAGCATAACTTCTATCTTAGAGGTTTTAAATACCTCATAATAGTTAAAAAAGATGATGAAATGAAATCAAGAGATAATAGTTTAAAAATTAACTGGAAATATTATGAAAGGTGAAAAGCGAAAATTTATGAATCAACTAAAAGAAAAAGCTAAAAATGAAATAAAAGATAAAGGTATCCAGCATATTTCAGAAATTTTAAATAAGATAAGAGAGGAATATTTATCAAGAATAAGCAATTTTGTTAAAGATCCTGAACAATCTTGGAAGCCTTTTAAAGGTAAGCTCGTTGAGGAAATAATAATGAATGAGATACATAACAAAGTAGAAGAGATTGGTTTGAAAATAATTAAAGGAAGTGAGCTTGAAAAAGAGGAGATAAATTTAGAGGACTGTCTTGCTTTTGTTAAAAGAAGCCTAATAGTTGATTTTGGTGAGTATGGGATGCATTTACCTGACGCAGACCTTGTCATTTATGATCCTCAAAAATGTAAAGCGGTTGCAATAATTTCATCAAAGACTACTCTTAGAGAGAGAATTGCACAGGTAGGATACTGGTATTTAAAGATAAAAGGAAGTCCTATTACAAGAAATATCAAAGTGCTTTTTATGAAGATGTCAACTTTTGGCATTCTGGACCAGCTATATTAAGGCACTACAAGCAATAGAAGAAATACTAAACAGAGTTTTTAAGTGGCGTAGGTTCAGGAATGTGGTAGAAAGGTGGTTTTTCTACATCAAGCACAGAATAAAGAGGTTCTACGAGAATCTCTGTCAAGGTTTGGATCACCTGGACACACAAAAGTAGGTGGTCCAACTGTTATCTTACGCCTGTAGTGAAATCTCTACCCAATTCTCCTTTTGGATAAAAGTAAAGTTGAAAGGTATTTACCCAGATGCGGTTATTGTATGATTAAAATCATGTTTTTGAGGGAGAATATATCTACCTTTGTACAAAAGGATAACTTCTCAATCTGGCTTTTAGTCTTTTTCCCCTAACCTCAAGGTCTACCTCAAGCCCCTCTTTCCTAAAGTTAAGGTCTACAAAGCAAAGAGCAATACCTCTGTCAAAGGTTGGTGAGTAAGTACCACTGCTGACCACACCTATGGTGGTGTCTGACACATAAATTTTGTAGCCTTCCCTTGGTACACCTTTTTCTAAAAGCTCAAGACCAAAAAGCTTTCTCTTTACTTGATTCTCCATCAAAGCCTGCTTGCCTATAAACTCCTTTTGCATGCAAACAAACCTGTCTAGATTTGCCTCAAAGGGTGTGATCTCTTCTGATACTTCGTGTCCATAAAGAGGCAAACCCGCTTCTATTCTTAGGACGTCCCGAGCACCAAGACCGCACGGCTTGGCGCGTTTCAGGAGCTGTTTAAAAAGTTCTGTGCCTTCCTTTAAACTTGCGTATATTTCAAAGCCATCTTCACCCGTGTAGCCTGTCCTTGAAACTATAATATTATCAAAAACCTCAAAGTGGTAATACTTTATACCTTCAACGGGGAAAAATTCTGACAACAGTTTAGGGCTGTCTCTTCCCTGAAGGGCTATCTGTACCGTGCTTTCTGAAAGGTCTTCTACAGGATGATATTTTGATAGCCAATTTACAACCTTTTGCCTGTTTGCCGCATTTACACACAGCATAAAGTTTTCTTCATCCATCATGTACACAGTTATATCATCAATAACTGTACCTCTTTGGTTAATAAGCATACTGTACTGAACCTTCCCCGGACTTAGCCTACTTATAAGGTTCGTAGTAAGATACTCAAGAGTATCTTTTGCGGAAGGACCCCTTATAAAGATCCTTCCCATGTGGGAAACATCAAAAATACCGCAGGCACCTCTTACAGCCAAAACCTCTTCCCTTATGGAAGAATAAAAGATGGGCATCTCCCATCCTGCAAATTCAGATATCTTAGCGTTCAACTCTCTGTGAATGTTGTAAAAGGGCGTTTTCATATAAACTACTTGAAGTATAGGACTGTTTAAAACAATTGTCAAGAGTGTTTAAAGGAATACCCCAAATACGAAGATGGTTTGACATTTAGCAATACTATGTGCTAAACTTGATAAGATGAAGCTCATCTCTGCTAACTGGAAGATGAACATGATACCTACACAGACAAAAGATTACATTGCTAAATTTTTACCGTTGGTCAGAGATGTAAAGGATAGGGAGATACTCCTCTGTGTGCCTTACACCTCCCTGTGTGTTGCTTCTGAACTATTGAAAGGTACTCATATAAAGTTAGGTGCTCAAAATGTTTATTATGAGCCAAAGGGAGCCTTCACAGGTGAGATATCAGTAGACATGCTCAAAGATCTGGGTGTGTCTTATGTGATAATCGGGCATTCAGAAAGGCGCTGGATTTTTGGTGAAAATGACGAGATGATAAACAAGAAACTATTGGCATGCCTTGATGGAGGTATAAGACCTATACTTTGCGTAGGTGAAAGATGGGAAGAGAGAGAGGCAGGGCTTACCTTTAAGGTGGTTGAAACACAGATTAGGCTTGCACTATCCTCTTTAGAAGATTATACAGACATGATAGACATAGCTTACGAACCTGTTTGGGCCATAGGAAGCGGAAACCCAGCCACACCCAAAGACGCACAAACAGTCCATAAGTTTATAAAGGATGTCCTTAGAAGCATTAACAAAAAATATCAAGGCAAAACTCGCGTTCTTTATGGAGGAAGCGTAAATCTTAACAACGCACGAGAGTTTATAAATACGCAAGATGTCGATGGTCTTTTAGTTGGTGGTGCCAGTTTAGACCCTGAATCCTTTGCTCAAATAGTAAACACTTCTTAAAGAGAGTGCAATAAGAACTGCAAAAGGGAAGAGCCCGTAAAAGGGGCTTAATGTTGTGCTTTCTGGTAGTTTTCTCACAAGAATGAAACTTATCCAGTATAGAGAAAATACAGGTAAGAAGCTCAAAAAACCTGCAAAAATATTCCTACGCTTGATTGTATAAGATAAGACGGTAATGATTATGGGAATAGAAGATAGTGATGAGATAAACCTCCTTATAACTTCTGACGTGTAAAGGTTATAGTTTAAACCTACACTTTTACCTATAGAGTACAGCATTAAAAGTTGATGCAAAGACAAATGCTCCACTTTCTCACCTATGGGCTTAGCATTCTTTATGTCAAAGAGCTTTATGCTGAACTGTTGAACAGTTTTACTCTCATCTCTGAAGTTCCACAGGTTTGCTAAGGGTAAAAATACAGTATCACCTATCCAAACACCCTTCTCTCCTTGCAGTACTTGTACTATTTTGTTATTTTCCATTTCTACATAAAAAATTCCCGCAACGCTACCGTCTCTTATGCTCACAAACTTAAAATTTATGTAAATTCTTTTATTGTTATCTTCTTTGAAAAACCACGCATCTCTTAAGATAAGATCTTCTATCTCTTGCCTCTTTTTAAACTCTTTTTCTATTTTATAAAGGTTTTTATTCTTTTCCGCGTACACATGAAAGCTCATAAATAAGTTTAGAAAGCTTATAAAGATCACAAAAAGTATAACACTTAAAAGAAACTTTAAAGGTGATATACCGAAACCTTGGACTATTAAGTCTATCTTTTTGGAAAATACATAGTTAAGAAGTATCATTAGGGCGATCACACAACTAAGAGGAGAAAGATAAAAGAAAGCTATAGGAAGTAGGTTCATAAGGTAAGACCAGGCTATGCTGCTACCTTTTTCTTTAAACATAAAGAGCAATTCCATAAGTCCATAGGAGGAAACTATACCTAACAACACTCCATTCACAATAAGAAGGAGTTTTACATAAAGAGAAAGCACATATTTGCTAAGCATGAGAAAACATTTTACGATGTTTATAAAAAAACTTCCTATTTAAAGAGCCTAGAGAGAGTTCCAATCACTGCTCCTTTTCTAACTTCTTATTCTATGCTAAGATATAATCCTTAACATGGTTGAGAAAAAACCTATAGTTGAGTTCCAAGCATCCATCATGGAGATCATCACGGAAACGCCAAGCACCAAAACACTGGTATTTGACATAAGGGGTAAAAACTTTGATTTCTATCCAGGGCAGTATGTGATGTTAGAAGTTCCTTATCCGCCTACGGGGGAACTGCTAAAAAGGGCATACTCCATAGCTAATTCTCCTTTGCAAAAGGATCGCCTTGAACTAACGGTAAAGAAAACTCCTAACGGTAAGGCATCGGTTATACTGACAGAGTATGTCAAGGTTGGTGATACCTTTAAGATAAAGGGTCCTTACGGAAAGTTTGTATGGCTCCCTGATATGTCCGACAGAATAGCCCTCATATCTGCGGGAAGTGGCATAGTTCCTCTTATGTGCATACTCAGGTATATAGTTTCCGCGAAACTTTATCATGTAAAAGCCACTTTGCTTTACTCCAATACATCTTATGAGGAGATCATCTACAGAAAAGAGTTAGAGAGCATGAAGAATTATCCCAACATAAAGGTAGTACATACTCTCACACGCTCTGTACCAGAAGGTTGGAAGGGCTATACTGGAAGGATAAATCCTGATATGATCCTCAAGGAAATTCAGGACATACCTTTAAACCTCTATTACTTGTGTGGTCCTCCTAAGTTTGTTGATGATATAACTGCTATGCTTTTAGATTTGGGTGTTGATAAAGAGAGGATAAAAAAGGAAAAGTACGACTGATCACAGTATGAGCATACCATCACCATAACTGTAAAATCTGTACCTTTCTTTTACTGCTAACTTATAGGCTTCAAGCACAAACTCCCTGCCTGCAAAGGCAGAAACCAGCAAGAGCAAAGAAGACTTTGGCAGATGAAAGTTAGTTATCAGGGCAGACACTACCTTAAACTCGTATCCAGGGTATATGTAAAGGTCTGTTCTTCCACGAAAGGCACGGAAGGGCTTGGTCTCTAGAGCTCTTACCACCGTTGTACCTACCGCAACTACCCTTTTACCTTCTTTCTTCACCTGTTTTATGAGCTCTACGGTTTCTTGTGGCACCTCCGCATACTCTGCATCTACCTTGTGTTCTTTTATATCACCTACCTTAATGGGTTTGAAAGTACCATAAGATACATGCAGAGTTATAAAGGCTTTTCTTATGCCAAACTCCTCAAGCCTATCAAGAAGCTCTTGGGAAAAGTGAAGGGATGCGGTAGGTGCTGCAACAGAACCTTCTCTTTGGGCAAACACTGTCTGATAATACACCTTGTCTACTTCTTCCTCATCCCTTCCCAAGTAAGGTGGTATGGGTATGTGTCCATGCTTGTAAAGTGCCTGCACTGGATCATGCGCGCAAAGCTCCACAAGAAACTTCCCTTCGCTTATGTGCTTGAGGATCTTGACCTCAAATTCATCAGCTATACGGATAGAAAGCCCTTCTTTTATGTTTTTTCCACCTACAAGGGCTTCCCAAAGGTTATTTTCCACAAAGTCTGTAAGAAGCACCTCTACCCTACCACCAGTTGGTTTTTCTCCGTAGAGTCTTGCAGGTAATACTTTAGTGTTGTTAAACACAAGAAGGTCCCCTTCTTCTAAGTAAGTGGGTAGGTTCCAAAATATGTCATGTTTTATGATTTTGCCTTTTCTGTCCAATACCATAAGCCTTGCCTTGTGCCTTTCTGTAAGGGGATACTTAGCTATGAGTTCAGGTGGTAGCTCATAATCAAAATCTTCTAACCTCATGTCAAGAATTGTATATTTTATATCTCATGCAGGAAGTGATATTTGAAAAAGGTATAAAGCACACTGCCCATGGGCTCAATTTCTACTTGTCTTACTTTGACGATATAGCTAAAGTCCTTCCAAGAGAAGATCTTTGCTTTGTAGTGGGTGGATGGGTAAGAGACAGAATCTTAGGTGAGCCAGTAGGTTATAACATTGATGTGGACCTGCTTGTGACATGCGATCCTACAAAAGTAGCAAAGGAGTTCGCTCGTCTTGTAGGCGGTGAATACTTTGAGTTTGAAAAGAAGGGTCTTTTGATAAAAAGACCTACGGTTGCAGTTGTCATACTCAGACTACCTCCTTACAAATATCGCTTTGATTTTGCTCAGATAAAGGGTAAAGACTTAGAAAAGGCACTGATAGAAGACCTCCTTTCCAGAGACTTTACAGCAAACGCTATGGCCATAAGCATAGATGATGTGCTAAGCGTAGGAGCAAAACAGACCATCATTTACGACCCTACAAAAGGCATAGAGGACCTTCAGGAGGGAAAACTCAGACCCATTTCTTTAAAGAATTTGGAGGAAGACCCCGTTAGAATACTCAGAGGTTTTAGGCTCGCGGTAGAGAAAAACCTTGAGCTAACAGAGGATTTTTACCATTTTGTAAGAAAGAAAGGATACTTGCTTTCAAAAGTTCCAGGCGAAAGGATAAGCCTTGAGCTTTTTAAAATACTAAGGCATAACCAGAGCGCAAAAGTTATAAGAGACCTCTACCAGAATGGCGTTTTGGAAGTTATCTTTCCCGAATTTAGCAGGCTCAGGGAAGTAAAAGATCAAGGAGAGCATCACATATACCCTCTTGATGAACATACCTTAAGGGTTTTGTCTGCTTTGGAACAAGTTATAGAGGAAAAGGAGAGGTATTTAAGCTCAGACCTGAGCAAGAATTTGGGAACCATGCAAGTGCACGGTGAGTTTTCTGACATTGAACTTCTAAAACTTGCTGCCCTGTTTCACGATATAGCAAAACCTCACACCTTTGAGATAAGAAACGGGAAGATAACTTTTTACAACCACGATAAATTGGGAGCTAAGATGGTTAAAGAGATAGGCAAAAGGCTAAAGTGGAGTGATACAGCAACAGAATTTATCTCTAAGCTTGTAGAAGAGCACCTAAGACCCTTTTACCTCAGAGAATCTCTCAGGAAAGGGCAGCTCACAGACAAAGGCAAAGCCAAGTTTTGGAAAGAGTGTGAAGAAATTTCTGCACACCTCTTCCTTCATGCTGTAGCGGATGCCATGGCAAGTAAAGACACAGAAGAAGACATGCAAGACCTTATCAAAACGATAAAAGAGCTTGAAACTTATAAAAAGGAGAAGTACGAAAAAATACCCATAAAGCCTTTACTAACAGGCAGAGATATTATGGAGATCCTTGGGCTACCAGAGGGACCTCAGATAGGTAAAATTAAAAAAAGTTTGGAAGATGCTCAGATGGAAGGTATAGTAAAGACAAAAGAAGATGCTGTGCAGTTTATAAAAAAATTCATCTCTCAAACTCAAAATTGACAGGTGCCCCTTCCTCATCTCTTATCTCAAAAGTTATACCACACACACCACCGCTTTGCCCTACTTTGCCCAAAGGTTGCCACCTTTTTACGCTTTCTCCTTTCCTAACAAAGAGCCTTTGAGCCTTTCCATAAACAGCTATATACTTACCCGTATCTACCATAACAAGCCACTTATAGCTTTTAATATCATCACCTGCATAAATGACCTTCCCGTTATCAACAGACCTGAAAAATTCATCGCACGGGGTTTTTATAAAGTATCCCCTTTGGAGCTTTATTGGTGTACCTTTTACAGGCATAACAAGTAGAATGGGAGTTTTGAGTTCTGGCTCCTCTTTTTTCCTTGACTCTTTTTTTTGCCGTGCTTCCTCTTTTGGTGTTATGTCTCTTAGTTCTATCTTCACAAGCCCGCACCCGCTAAGAAAGATAATAAAGGACAGGAAGATAGCTTTCATCCTCTATCTGATTATAAGCTGAGGGGATCTCTTCCACGAGGTCAAGAGCTCTTACACTTTCTGTATGCTTTTTCATTTCTGCTATCTCGCCTGCAAGTCCGTGTAAAAAAATTCCCAATTTTAGGGCATCCAAAAGGGGAATGCTTCTACCCATTAGAGAAGTAAGTATACCCGAAAGCACATCTCCACTTCCGGCTTTTGCCATTGCTGGGCTTCCCCTTAGAGACACAAAGGCATAACCCTCTGGCGTAGAAAGGATTGTTCTTGAGGACTTAAGTACAAGAAAGCAGTTCCACTTTTGGGAAAACTCCTGAGCTGTATCTATGAGGTTGTGTATTATGAAGTCTTTTTTGTATCCGCTTAGCCTTTCAAACTCACCCACATGGGGAGTAAGCACTGTAGGATGCTCTCTCTCTTTTAGAATGTTCAAGTCTTTGATGTTAGCCAAGTTGTTTATGGCATCTGCATCCAACAGCAAAGGTTTTTTGATACCCTTTATGAGTTTTTTCACTATATTCTGTCCTTCTTCGTAAGTTCCCATACCCATGCCTACACCTATTGCTGAAAAGCTATCCTGCATCTGTATGATCCTGTCAGCACTCTTTTCGCCTAGCCTTTCCTCACCTTCAAGGGGTATACTCATCTCCTCTGTCAGGGCTATCTCAAAAATGTGGTTTAAGCCTTTTGGGACACCTACGCTGATTAGTCCCGACCCTGTTCTTGTAGCAGCTTTAGCAGACATGATCAGAGCTCCTGTCTTCCCTACGCTGGACCCTACCAAAAGTACATGTCCCATCTTCCCTTTATGAACATCAGGCTCTCTTTTGAAAACCTTTACCTTTTCTAAAACTTCCCTTTTGACTTGGTTTGCTAAAAACCTCGGCAAGCCTATAGAAGCTACATAAACCTTTCCACACTTTTTGGCAGATGGATGTAGAATGTGGCACACTTTGGGAAACTCAAAGGTGACGGTGATGTCTGCCTTTACACTAGGTTCGTATTCCTGAGCGCTATCCGCAGAAAGCCCAGAAGGAATGTCAACAGACAACACAGGTATTTGGGAGGTGTTTATAAAGTTTATCCATTCTACAGCATGACCCTTGACAGGGGGTTTTAAACCTGTGCCAAAGATGGCATCCACTATAAGGTCGTAATCCCTGTGTGGTTTTTCTGTAAGAGGATAACAGCCTAAGTTTTTTAATATACTGAGGTTCAAGCGAGCATCACCCTTTAATTCCTCCCCATGCACTAAAAAGTAATCCACCCCATATCCGTTCATGTAAAGATGCCTAACAGCTACGAGCCCATCACCTCCGTTGTTTCCCTTCCCTATTAAAAAAAGAATTTTTTTTGCATTAGGAAACTCCTTTTTTATAACTTGGACTATCTTCAATCCTGCGTTTTCCATAAGCAAAAAAGATGGAATACCTATATCTGTTGTGGCTTTTAGGTCTATCTGAGACATCTCTTGGGCTTTTAGTATTTTCATCTTATTTTTGCAAGGTTTTCCATTATGTACCTAAGATTTTTTGGGTCTATGAGCTTTATACCCACCCTGTCTGCCCACTTTCTTAGACCTTCATCACCAGAGACCAGGATAGCATCAAGCTCGTAAGATAGCAAAAGCACATCAACATCTTCTTTACTATCTATTATCCCTGCCCTGAGAGCCTCTCTGTACTTTTCTCTGAGTTTATTTATTACCCTTCCTACTTGTTCTTCTGTGAGTTTTCCTGCTTCTTTGGTATGTTCTTCCGCTATTCTTAGACCCTTGTTTATCCTGTGCCTTACTTCTTCTATAAACTCGTAGAGAAACTCTGCAGGTACCATAAGACCCCACTTTTTGGGAGACCTTATCCTAACGACTAGCTCAAACTTTGGAGCTAATTCTCCTAAGCTTACCATCTTTGTAAGTTCGTAGTACACAGAAGTAGGCATAAAGAAGTTTGCGTTTGTGTGAGAAGCAAGAGAGATGAAGTTTTCTATGGCACCAAGCTGATCCGCTTCAAACTGCGTATAAACATCAGGATTTGTGAAAACACTCGTATCAAGTACAAAGGTATCCATGACTTATCTTATCCTGAAGCTCTTTCTGTGTATGTCCGTAATGCCGTACCTTCTTAATAGCTCTCTGTGTTTGCTCGTTGGGTAGCCTTTGTGCCTTCTAAAATCGTACTCGGGAAATACTCTGTGATAGTGTTCCATTATCTTGTCTCTTAGGACCTTTGCTATTACCGAAGCGCACGCAGAGCTAAGACTTTTCTCATCTCCTTTTACAAGAGGAAGACAGTTATAACCTTCCAACTTCACATGGTCTGTTATAACCACATGAAAAGGATGCCTAAGGTCCTCTAATGCCCTTTTCATAGCAAGCTTTGTAGCCTGCAGAATATTTATCCTGTCTATCACTATACTGTCCACTACTGCTGTCCCTATTGCAAGCGCCTTTGACCTTATGAGCTCGTAAGCGCTTTCCCTTTCCTTTGGGGACATTTTTTTGGAGTCTCTGTCTATAAAAGGTTCTGTAAAAGGTGGAAGTATGACCGCCGCTGCCACGAGAGGACCAGCAAGGGGACCCCGTCCTGCCTCATCTACACCTGCAACTAGGAGGTTCTTCTCCCAGAAGGAAAGCTCGTACTCTATCACTTCTTCTTTTCCCAAGGTTTTATCTCTCTAACTTTACCTGATGCCTCTTTGCCTTTGTACTTGCGTAGGAAGTAGAGTCTTGCCCTTCTTACCTTACCGTACTTTACTACCTCTATCTTTTCTATGTTGGGGCTGGCAAAGGGAAATATCCTTTCAATGCCTACGCCGTAGGATTCTTTGCGAACAGTAAAGGTTTTGTTTATACCGCTTCCCCTTATCCTTATGACCACTCCTTCAAAGGGCTGTATGCGTTCCTTCTCTCCCTCTACTATCTTGTAATGAACCTTTACCGTATCGCCTACCTTAAAGGGAGGATACTCTTTTTTAGGCTGATACATAAGTTCTACTTCATGAAGAAGACCGCTCATCTTTTTAACCTCCTTTACAGAGAAACTGATTATACCACAAACCCGTTATAATGTTTAACATGCTTTGGAAATTGTCCGCTTTTGAGCTAAGAGAAATGATACTAAGAAGGGAAGTTAAAGTTTCTGAAGTTGTTGAAAGTTTTGCGGAAAGATTTTATTCTACGGAGGATAAGGTGAGGGCTTTCATAACCCCCCTTTATGAGCGTGCTTTGGACTTAGCTAAAACTATGGATCAAAAGTTAGAAGACAAACCTCTCTTTGGTATACCTGTTGCAATAAAGGATAACATAAATGTGAAAGGCTTCAAAACCACTTGTGCGTCAAAGATACTTGAAAACTTTATATCCCCATATTCTGCTACTGTGGTTGAAAAGTTAGCATCTGCAGGTGCTCTGATAGTAGGAAAGACCAATATGGACGAGTTTGCTATGGGCTCCTCCACCGAGTATTCCGCCTTCTTCCCTACCAGAAATCCTTGGGACCTTCAGAGGGTGCCAGGTGGTTCCTCTGGTGGCTCTGCTGTAGCCACTTGCGTGCTTTCTGCTCCTTTGTCTTTAGGTTCTGATACGGGAGGGTCTATACGACAACCCGCTTCTTTTTGTGGTGTTATAGGTCTAAAACCCACTTATGGAAGAGTATCACGCTACGGACTTGTTGCCTTTGCATCTTCGCTTGACCAGATAGGACCCTTTGGGAGAAGAACACTAGATGTTGCCCTTCTTCTTGAAGTGATCTCTGGGAAAGATGAGAAAGACTCCACAAGTGCTAATGTGCCAGTACCCAAATTTTCCCAAGAAGCAAAGAAGGAACCCAAGGGATTAAGGATAGGAGTACCCAAAGAGTTTTTTGAGTTTGATATGCAGAAAGAAGTAAAAGAGCTCTTTGACCGCTTTTTGAAAGAGATAGAAAAACATGGATTTTCTATACAAGATATCTCCCTGCCTCATATTAAGTACTCCATACCTGCCTATTATGTGATAGCTCCCTCAGAAGCATCTTCCAACTTAGCACGGTATGACGGTGTCAGATACGGGTATAGAACCAAGGATTACTCGGATCTCTTTGAGATGTATGCAAAGACCAGAGATGAGGGTTTTGGACAAGAAGTGAAGAGAAGGATCATGATAGGCACCTTTGCTCTATCCAGCGGATACTACGATGCATACTACTTGAAAGCTATGAAAGTGAGAACTCTAATAAAGAAGGATTTTGAAGAAGCCTTTAAGAAAGTGGATATAATAGCCTGCCCCACAGCTCCCACCGTTGCCTTTAAGTTTGGTGAAAAAACATCAGACCCTATCCAGATGTATCTTTCCGACATATTTACTGTGCCAGTGAACCTTGCAGGACTACCTGCCATATCCATACCCATAGGCATGGCAGATGGACTGCCAGTAGGCGGACAACTCATAGGAAAACCCTTTGACGAAACAAACCTTCTAAGAGTATCCTACCTTTGGGAACACATATACGAACACTATAAGCTCCTTCCTAAGTTATAATTCTTCTATGCGAGATATACTCATAACCGATGTTTCCTTACGGGACGGCATACAGTGTATTTTAGCTACGCGCGTAAGAACTGAAGATATGCTGTCTGTTATTGAAGTTCTTGATAAATGTGGTTTTTGGTCTTTGGAGGTGTGGGGTGGTGCCACTTTTGATGTGTGTCTTAGATACCTAAAAGAGGATCCTTGGGAAAGACTCAGGAAGTTTAAAGACAGAGCAAAGAACACCAAACTGGAAATGCTCTTAAGGGGACAAAACATAGTAGGATACAGACACTATCCTGATGATGTGGTGGAAGCTTTTGTAAAGAAAGCTTATGACAACGGTATAGAGGTCTTTAGGATCTTTGACGCTCTTAATGATGTTAGAAACATGAAAAAGGCTATTCAAGTAGCAAAGAGAATGTCTGCCATAGTAAAAGGTGTACTGTCTTACACCATAAGTCCCGTGCATACTGTGGAGTACTACCTGAGTATAACAAAAGAGCTTGTGGACATGGGTATTGACATTATATCCATAAAGGATCAAGCCGGTCTGCTGTCCCCAAAAATGGCTTACGAGCTTGTAAGCGCTCTGAAGTCTGAATTTCCACATTATCCTATACACCTGCATACGCAAACTACGGCAGATTTGGCAGAAATGGCACAGCTCAAAGGTATAGAGGCAGGAGCGGATATGATAGATACAGCTTTTTACAGTTTGTCTTGTCAGACTGCTCATCCACCGGGAGAAACTATGATATATGTGCTGAGAGAGTTTGGCTATAAGGTAAGCGTAGATGAAAAGCTCTACCAAAAGGCGGGTGATATCTTTGCAGAAGTGCGCAAAAAGTATGCCAAGTATGATGTTTTACCACCTTATCCAGATGTAGGCGTTCTTTCTCATCAGGTGCCTGGTGGAATGATAACTAACTTTATAAACCAACTCAAAGAGCAGGGCATGGAAGACAAGGTCAGCGAAGTCTTAGAGGAAGTAAAAAAGGTAAGGGAGGATTTGGGATATCCACCGTTGGTTACACCAACAAGTCAGATAGTGGGATCTCAAGCCTTTCTGAATGTGCTTCACGGAGAAAGATACAAAGTGGTCACTAAAGAGACCAAGGACTATGTAAAAGGCCTTTATGGCAAGCCACCAGCACCCATAAGGGAGGAGATAATAAAGAAGATTCTGGGAGAAGAAGAGACCATATATCACATAAGACCAGCAGACCTTTTGGAACCTGAACTGGATAAGCTCAGGCAAGAAGCTACGCAAGCAGGAGCCAGAAACGAGGAAGATATACTTTCTTATGCTCTTTTCCCCTTAGTGGCAAAGGAGTTCTTTGAGTGGAGAGATAAGTTTGAAAGGGGAGAGGCTCTACCACCTCAGTTAGAAGAAGAGATAAAGGCGGAGAAAAAAGAAGCTATACCAGTAGAGTTTGTGATAACAGTCCACGGTGAGCAGTATCATGTGCAGATAGCAGGCAGAGGAGAACCTACACCCGAAGGTAAAACTTTCTTTATAAGGCTTGACGGACAACTTGAAGAAGTACTTGTAAAACCCATGAGGGAAATAGAAAGCGTAGGCATACCTTACGGTGATATACCAGTAGGAGGAGAGGTAAAACCCAAAAGACCAAAGCCCGTAGGCATAGGAGACATAACATCTCCCATATCAGGTAAGGTGGTTAACATAAAGGTGAGCAAGGGTCAAAGAGTCAAAGAGGGTGATGTCCTCTTTGTTGTAGAAGCCATGAAAATGGAGAATGAGATACACAGCCCAGTGGACGGTACAGTAGAAGAGATTCTTGTCTCCGTAGGTGAAGTTATAAATCCTGACGAAGTATTAATAAAGATAAAGCCAGCGTTATGAAGGGAGTTAAGGTATTCATACTTGAAGACGATAAAGATCTGTCAGATATAATTAGCTACAATCTGAGGAAAGAGAATTACTTGGTAGAAGCCTTTTACAGAGGTGCTGACCTTTTAAAAGCCCTCCAGGAAGAGGTCCCAGATCTCATACTCCTCGATGTCATGGTGCCAGACTATGACGGCTTTAGGATAGCAAGCATACTAAAGTCAAGAGCAGACATGAAAGAAATACCTGTGATATTCATAACGGTAAAAGATGCAGAGGAAGATAAACTTAAGGGTTTTTCTCTTGGAGCTGACGACTACATAACCAAACCCTTCTCCATCAAAGAGCTTATGGCAAGAGTAAGAGCGGTGCTCAAAAGGGTAGGTAAGGTAAAGAAAGAAGGAGTTTTTAAACTTGGAGACCTAGAGATAGACACCCAAAAACGCGAAGTAAGAAGAGGCAAAGAAAGAATATACCTTACCCCTACGGAGTTTAAAATACTTGAGTGTCTTCTTGATAATTACGGAAGGCCTGTAAGCAGAGAGTACCTTATAGAGGTGGTGCTCAAAAAAGATGTATACGACAGAACCATAGATGTTCATGTAAAGAACCTCAGGGAAAAGCTTGCCACAGAAGGACAAGCCATAAAAACCGTCAGAGGCTTTGGATATAAGATAGAGCTATGAAATGGTTTTTAGCCACCTTCTTTAGTGTATACTCCCTCATGCATCTTTATGTGTTTTTAAGGCTCATAAAACCTAACTTTTCTACACAAAAGAACATTGCTTTTTTTGTACTTTTCTGCCTGATGGTGCTATCTCCTATACTGTGGAGAGCGTTAGAAGCCAAAGAAAACGGTACTTTGACTTACTGGGTTGCTTTCCTGAGCTTACTATGGATGGGTTTTATACTTTATGTGGTGTTTTTTTCTCTTGCTGTTGACACCTACAGAGGCTTAGTTTTTCTAAGTAAACATCTTTTTGGGGTAAATCCCATCCCCACACCTTCATCAAGACTTTCCATGTATTTAGTGCTTTTTCTAAGTCTGTGTGTATCTGTGTATAGCTACTACGAAACCTTACATCTGCAAGTGGTAAAGGTAAAGATAGAAACAGACAAAATACCAATGAAAAAGCTAAGAATACTTCACATTTCAGACCTGCATCTTGGTCCTGTAATGAGGGAGGACAAGATAAACCTGATAAGAGAAGTGTGGGAAAGAGAAAAACCAGATCTGATAGTTTCTACAGGCGACCTTGTTGATGGCAGTATGGAAGGGAAAGATAACCTTGCCCATCTGCTTGCAAGTATGTCTGCACCTTTGGGAAAGTTTGCGGTTCTTGGAAACCACGAGTATTATCGAGGTTTTGAACAAGCGGTAGAGTTTACCCAAAAGGCAGGTTTTATATTGCTAAGGGGCGAAGTGAGGGACTTGGGACCTATTTTAGTGGTTGGGGTTGATGATGACGACTGTAGGTTTTTCAACGCATGTAGAGGAGAAACTAATGAGTATAAGCTCTTGAAAAGTACACAAAGGAATAAGTTTATCCTACTTTTAAAGCATAAACCCAAAATTGATCCTGCATCTGTTGGACTTTTTGACCTTATGCTATCTGGACACACGCACGGAGGCGTTTACAAACCTATAGGTCAGTTAATTCTTAAGAGGCTCTTTCTGACAGACAGAGGACTTTTGCGTTTAGGGAATTCCTACATTTTTGTGAGCAAGGGTGTAGGCACGGGGGGACCTCCCATGAGGCTTTTTTCTCCACCGGATGTTGCCCTTATTGACCTTGTGAAAAAGTAAGACATGCCCTGACGAAAGATACAAAAAGGGGATGCGGATCAAAGGGCTTACTCTTAAACTCGGGATGGAACTGACATCCTATGTACCAAGGGTGGTCCTTGAGCTCAATAATTTCTACCAGCTTTCCATCAGGAGAAATTCCAGAAAAGACCATGCCTTCTTTCTCATAAAGCTCTCTGTATGCGTTATTAAATTCGTATCTGTGTCTGTGTCTTTCGTAAACCACCTCCTTACCGTATATGGTTCTTGCTTTGCTTCCTTCTGTAAGCACACACGGGTAAGACCCCAGCCTCATAGTTCCACCAAGACGATCTATGGTCTTTTGATTTTCCATAAGGTCTATGACTGGGTAAGGTGTATGGGGGTCAAACTCTGTAGAATTGGCTTTTTCCATTCCTAAAACATTCCTTGCAAACTCTACACACATGAGTTGCATACCTAAACATATGCCAAAGGTAGGCACACCGCGTTCCCTTCCGTACTTTAAGGCCTTCATCTTACCCTCTGTGCCCCTCTCTCCAAACCCACCAGGCACAAGAATACCGTCCACATTTTTTAGCACTTCTTCTTCCAACTGCTCTGAATTTATCCACTGGATATCCACTTTAACGCTGTTTGCTATGCCTCCGTGCAACAGAGCTTCGTGTATACTTTTGTAAGAATCCTTCAAAGACATGTATTTGCCCACGACTCCTATCCTCACTTTCTCCCGAGCCCTTCTTATCCTTTCCATTATGCTTTCCCATCTTGTTGGAAAATCTCTGTAAGACAATCCAAAATGCTCTGCTATTATCCGATCTACACCCTGTCTTTTCAATATTATGGGTACTTCGTATATGTACTCAACATCAGGTGCAGAAACAACTGAACTCTCCCTTACATTGGTAAACAAAGATATCTTCTCCTTTATGCTTTTGGGGAGCTCCATCTCAGACCTACAGACTATCATGTCTGGCTGTATACCTATGGCTCTAAGCTCCTTTACAGAGTGTTGTGTGGGTTTGGTTTTTAGTTCTCCCGCACTCTTTATGTAAGGTACATAAGTAACATGAACAAACAGTATATCCTCTTTTTTTGATTCCACAGACAGTTGCCTTATAGCTTCTAAGAAAGGCAGGCTTTCTATATCTCCAACAGTGCCACCCACCTCCACTATAGCTATGTCGCTGTCTTTCTCTATAGACCTTATGAGTTTTTTTATTTCGTCAGTTATATGAGGTATAACTTGCACAGTAGCACCGAGATACCCACCTCTTCGCTCTCTTTCTAAAACATTAAAGTAAACCCTTCCCGCAGTTATGTTATTTTTCTTACTCATACGGGAATAGGTGAACCTTTCGTAATGACCAAGGTCCAAATCTGTCTCCGCACCGTCTTCTGTGACATAAACTTCTCCATGCTGGTATGGGCTCATGGTCCCGGGATCTACATTTAAGTAAGGGTCAAGTTTTTGAAAAGTGATGCTGTATCCCAGCTCTTCAAGAAGGGAACCTATGGATGCGGATGTTACACCTTTTCCAAGGGCAGAAAGTACACCACCAGTGACGAAGATGAACTTTGCCATGTGAGAATATTTTAACTAGACCCGCAAGAAGTCTCCACATTCTGTAAGGTGGAGATGAATTGCGAAAGGATTTGTAAAAATTCTGTTTAGGATATAATAAACATTATTGAGGTTATAAAAGAATACATCAGAAGACAGGGAAATGAAAAAAGCCTATAAATACCGCATTTATCCAAACAAAGAACAGCAGGAATACTCCGCCAAGACCTTTGGCTGTTGTAGGTTTGTTTGGAACAAGATGTTAGCAGAAAAGCTGTCTGCCTACGAAAAGGGAGAACCCATACCAAGAATTACGCCCGCCAAGTATAAAGAAGAGTTTCCCTTTCTTAAAGAAGTAGATAGCCTTGCCCTCGCTAATGTGCAGTTGCAACTTGAAAAAGCTTTCAAAAACCACTTGAAAAACCCAAAGCACTTTGGATTGCCTAAGTTCAAAAGAAAAAGGGATAAACAATCTTACACCACAAACAATGTGAACGGTTCCATAGGGGTAGATTTTGAAAAAGGGCTGTTGTATCTACCAAAGATAAAGGACGGGATAAAGATGGAACTGCACAGAACCTTTGAGGGGCAGATAAAATCTGCCACTGTGAGTAAGACAAAAGATGGAAAGTATTATGTTTCCATCTTGGTAGAAACAGAAGAACCAAGAAACAAGGTTATAGAACCCAAAAGCAAAGCTTGTGGAATAGATTTAGGTCTGGAACACTTTGCCACTATTACCAACGATTTTGGGACTTATAAGGTAGAACATCCCAAACATCTAAGGCGTGTGGAGAAAAGAATAAAAAAACTTCAAAAAGCTTTATCAAGGAAGCAGAAAGGCTCAAAGAACTACGAAAAGACAAGGCAAAAGCTTGCTAAACTACACGCCTATATATCCAACGCAAGGAAGGACTTTTTGCATAAACTGTCCAAAGCCATCATAGACGAAAACCAAGTTGTGGTGGTGGAGGACATAAACATAGATGCGTTGAAGCAGGAAGCCCTACCTTCTATAAGGTGGGGTAGTTCACTTTACCTGATCCTCATATTCCTTTAGGTAGATTTTCCATCTTGGTGGTGATAAACTGCTGGAACAGCCAAGGGAAGAAGTATCGTATATTTTAAAAACCTTAGGGTTTGACGGCTCATGAACGAACACAAACACCGTGTTATTAGGAATGGATCTCATCTGCAGCTTCCAGTTTTTTATCTGCGAAAGGATGTTTTCCAACCTTTCTTTTACTTCTTTTGCGGACAGTTTTTCTTTTAACTTTGCGTTTGTATCTTCAAAAAACCACTCACCGTCCTTTATGTTTTGGATCACCTCAAGAACTCTCTCTTCAGAAGGTATACCGTAAAACCTCATAACATTAATCCTAACACATATCTTCTTCTAACTTGGTTATTAGGTCAACCCTTCTTTTGTGCCTATCACCACTGAATTCCGAGACAAGCCACGTAGATACGATAGATATAGCCAGCTCATCACCTAAAACCCTACCGCCTAAGCAAAGTACATTGGCATTGTTGTGTTCCCTGCTTACTTTTGCCATGTACTCATTGGTACAGAGAGCTGCGTACACTCCCTTGAACTTATTGGCAGTTATACACATACCTATACCTGTTCCACATATAAGGATCCCTTGCTGTGCTTCACCTCTTTGAATCGCAAGAGCCACTTCGCGGGCAAAAAGGGGATAATCTGTAGATGCTGTGGAGTCAGTGCCAAAGTCTATAACCTGATAGCCCTTTGATAAAAGAAACTCCTTTATTTTTTCTTTGAGGTGATAACCTGCATGGTCTGCACCTATGGCTATCTTCATGACTAAAAGATTATAAGCTTATTCCTTTAACCTTGCAACATTGCTAAGAGCGGATCTCACAGCAGATAGCTAGAACTTTTTTAGCTCTATACGGTACTTCTGTATTCTATAATCAAGCTGTCTGAGTGTGTAGCCTAAAAGCTTAGCAGCCCTTGATTTTACATAACCTGTTTTCTCAAGAGCTTTTACTATCTCTTCCCTTTCGGTAAGCTCTATTATAGAAGGCAGGTGTTTGGGTTCTTCCTTATGGAGTTCAACAAAGAAGTAAGAAGGAAGGTCTTTTTCCCTTATGATACCATCCTTCAGGATGATAAGTCTTTCTATTGTGTTTTCTAACTCTCTTATATTGCCTGGCCAAGGATATTCCATCATTATTTCCAAAGCTTTAGCGTCTATCCTAACATTCTTGTTATAGCGCTGATTGAAAAGGTTCAAAAAGTGGTCTATAAGCACGGGTATATCTTCTTTCCTCTCTCTAAGAGGCGGTATATGTATGGGAACTACGCTAAGGCGGTAATAAAGGTCTTCTCTGAAATTTCCCTTTTGCACAAGATCCCACAGGTCTTTGTTGGTTGCGGATATAATCCTCACATCTATCTTTATACTCCTTTCACTTCCAAGCTTTTCTATCTCCTTATCCTGAAGGACTCTTAGTATTTTGGGTTGCAAAGAAAGGGGCATATCTCCTATCTCGTCAAGAAAAACCGTGCCACCGTTAGCTATCTCAAACTTACCTTTCTTGGAAGTGTAAGCACCAGTAAAGGCACCTTTTTCATATCCAAAGAGCTCTGCCTCAAGAAGTGTTTCTGGTATGGCGGAGCAGTTTATGGTAATAAAAGGCTTTTCCTTTCTACCACTCAAAAAGTGTATAGCTTTTGCTACAAGACTTTTTCCCGTGCCGCTCTCACCCGTTAAAAGCACCGTTGTATCCGTTTGAGATACCTTTTCTATAAGGTCTATGAGGTTCTTTATAGCTATGCTTCTACCTATGATACCCTCAAGACTGTATTTTTTACCCAATGCCTGTGTAAGGGCTTTCTTTTCCTCTTCCCACTCCTGTCTTTCTAAATTTATCCTCTCTTCAAGTTTATAAAGCATACCTATCATAGTTCCCAGTATAATAAGCAGCTCCACCGCTTTTTCTACGCTATCTTTTTTATCAAAGCTTTTAAAAACCGCAAGGACACCTATGATCTCACCACCAACTCTAACGGGCACCGCTATAAAGGATTCACTCCCCTCCAGTCTGTCTTTTAGGCCTGTTCTGTTTATGTACGCGCTAACACTCAGGTCAGATAGAACTACAGGTACACCGCTTTTATACACCTTCCCTACTATACCCTCACCTCTTTTAAAAAGTCCTCTTTCTATCTCATCCTCTTTTAGTCCAAAGGCTTTGACTATCTTTAAAAGCTTAAGGTCTTTTCTGTAAAGAGCTATATAACTGTACTTTACATTCCAGAAAGAGTAAAGTATTTTAAGAACTTCTCCCACACTGTCCAGAAAGTTCATACCTTTGCTCAGTATCTTTGCTACTTCGTTTATTATGGTGATCTCCGGCGTGCTTAAATGTTTTCTTACGCTTTCTTCCATCATGATAAATTAATTATACGCAAGGAGGCAAGATATGGCTGTGGACAAAGAAAAGATGAAGCAAGCAGTGAGACTTTTTCTTGAGGCTATAGGTGAAGACCCAGATAGGGAAGGTCTTAAAGATACACCAGAGAGAGTTGCCCGCATGTGGGAAGAGTTTGACAGGCTAAGAGATTTTGATTTTAAACTTTTTGAAGAGTTTGGAAATTACAACGAGATGGTTCTTGTTAAGGACATAAATGTTTATAGTGTATGCGAGCATCATCTTCTACCCTTCTTTGGTAAAGCTCACATAGCTTACATACCAAATGGGATAGTCTGTGGTCTTTCCAAACTTGTGAGAACAGTAAGAGCCTTTGCACTTAGGCCACAGCTTCAAGAAAGGTTGACTAACCAAATAGCAGACTTTTTGATGGATAATCTCAAACCCAAAGGTGTTGCGATAGTCTTGGAAATGGAGCACTTGTGTATGTCCATGAGGGGTGTTATGTCCCCAGGACACCTAACTGTTACCTCCGCTCTTCGTGGAGCCTTTCTTAGCGACATAAGGACCAGAGAGGAGTTTTTAAAGCTTATAAGGAAGGAAAGGGAATGAGGGTCTGTCTTATAGCAGGATGGGGGAACCTTCCTGCAGTGTTCCGAACAGAAGCAACAAAAAAGGGTGTGGAGGTTTTTACTGTAGGTGTTAAAGGTATAACTACTATCAGGGCAGACGAATACTTACCCATAGGTAAGGTGGGAAAGCTCATAGATCTTCTTGAAAAGAAGGACATAAAGAATATAGTTATGCTGGGAAAGTTTGAGCAAAAGCTCATGTTTTCTTACCTTTTTACCTTTGACACAGTGGCACTCTCCATACTAAAAAAGGCAAAGGATAGAAAACCCCAAACTATAATTGAAGCATTCATGCAAGAGCTTGAGAAACGCGGGTTTGAGTTTATAGATCCTAAACCTTATCTTGAAACTCTCCTTGCGCCGAAAGGAAGGATAGGTGATGTGGAACCCTCTGTAGATGCTATAGAAGATGCTCTGTGGGGTATGCCTATAGCTAAGCAGATAGCTAACCTTGACATAGGCCAAACTATAGTGGTAAAAGATAAAGCGGTTGTAAGTGTGGAAGCTATGGAAGGTACGCAATTAACTATAGAAAGAGGGGGGAAGCTTGCGGGTAAAAACTGTAGAATAATAAAGGTTGCAAGAACACATCAAGATTTTAGGATAGATGTTCCGGCCATAGGACCCCATACAGTGGAAGCTGTAAAAAAGATAAAAGGTGATGCCATTTTTGTAGAAGCAGGTAAGATATACATAATAGACACGGAAAAAACTGTAAAGCTTGCAAACTCAAACGGTATAGCCCTTTATGGTATGTAAAGATCAGAGTTAAAGTCCAGTCTTCTGTGCAGGGCAAGATAGGGAGGCGTTCTGAAGGGTAGCATCCTTTTTACAAAGTAGTAGCGTGCTATGTGGTAGCTGGTATCAAAGCCGTAAAAGTTAAGCTTCATCTTCTCAAGCTCCTCCTCTCTGTAAGCAGAAAGAGGTTTTCTAATTTCATCTATTACTCTTTCTTCTTTTTTTCTTTTTATAAACGCTTCGTAATCACCAGAGGACAAAAAGTTATAAAGCCACTTTTTGAGCTTGTTTTTAAACTCCTCAGGTGTCTTTCCAAATACGCCATCTATGAGTCCTATTTGGTGAGCTTTCTTTGAACTTATAGGCATTCTATTTTCCATAATCTCTTTTCCCTTTTCATTTCCGATTCTCTTGGGAAGTGTATAGGTCCAGAACTCAGAACCGTATAGGTTTCCTATGTTTTTATAATGAGGATTCAGAACTACCCCTTCCCTTGCGAAAACAAAGTCACAGGTAAGAGCCAAGAAAACACCACCAGCACCTGCGTTTCCTTGCATACCCGACACGGTAAGTTTGTCTTCAGTTCTTAATATTTCCTCGCATACGTCATCCATGGCGTTTATGTTCCTCCAAGACTCGTCCGCAGGACTCTCTGAAGCTTCTATGGTGTTAAGGTTCATACCGTTTGAAAAAAAGTCCTCTTGCCCAAGAAGTACTATAGCCTTTACAGGTTTTTTCTTAGAGTACCTTACAGCTTCCAAAAGTCTCTCACACTGTTCTGTAGACATAGCTCCATTGTAAAAATTAAAGGTTATATAGGCAACATGATGCTCTTCCTGATACACCACTTCTCTATAGGTTTCAGAGTCTACACTTTCCCAAGGTTTTAGAGGTTCTTCTTTTACTCCCTTTAGAACTTCAGAAGATAATACCCTCACCGCAGGTAGCTTTATAGAACCCTTTTCCCTCTTTCTCATATGGGTTATCCAGACAGCACCATCCAAAGTAGCTATACATATTGCTTCATCTCTTATGGCTAATATTCTGCCCGGTGTACCTTTTAATTCAGCTTCCGGATAGGCATTGAAAAGGTAGTATTCGTCATTACCTAAAAGCGTTAAGGCACCCGGCTGGCTATCTGAGGCATAAACCTTTTTAAGCACATCTTGAGTACTGTCCCTTTGCCAATCTATCCTCCTGTAATTTTGTTCCATGTAAGGGTTCCACTCGTGCTGTGTCTGTGGCTTTTTGCGTATTCTCCCACTATAAAGGTTTTCTAAAGCTTCCAATACACATTCAACAGCTCCCTCCGTTATCTCATTCCTGTAAATGCTTGACTTTCTTGCCCTTCTCATAGGGAAAGTTCTCCAAGCCCATACATCTCCTGCATCATACTCCGGACTGGCCTCAAGAAGTGTCACTCCCCACTGGCTAATACCTTTCAGTATAGCCCAGTCAATAGCGGATGGACCTCTGTCTCCCGGAGGTCCAGGGTGTAAGATAAGCGTTAAGCACCTTTTCCAAACTTCCTCAGGTATCATCCTCTTCAGGAAGGGCGCTACAACAATATCAGGTTTGTAAAGTTCTACTGCCTCTATCATGAGATCTGGGTGAACATCCAGCTCAACGGAAACTTCATGCCCTCTTTCTGTAAGCTCGCAGTAGAGCCTCTGGGAAAGGGAGTTAAACCTATGACATAAAAGGAGTATGCGCATGGCTTACATCCTTCTATACTTGAAGTATGCTGCACAAGCACCTTCTGAAGACACCATACAAGAACCTAAGGGATTGGAAGGTGTACATACAGTTCCAAAAAGCTTGCAGTCTGTTGGGAGTGCTACACCTCTTATAACCTTGCCACATATACAGGCAGGATGCTCCTTGGGTTTAGGTAACTCAACAGTAAACCTCCTTTCTGCATCCAAATCTTCATAAGACCTTCTTATTTTTAGAGCGCTGTAAGGTACTATTCCTAAACCTCTCCATTCAAACTCCTTTCTGAGCTCAAAAACTTCTGACACAAGTTGTTGAGCCTTTAAATTACCTTGGTAAGACACGAACCTGGTGTACTGGTTTTCTACAACCGCTCTCCCTTCTTTTATCTGTCTTACTATCATGTAAACGGATTGCATCACATCAACAGGCTCAAACCCAGATATTACCACAGGTTTCTGAAACTCTTCTGCAAAGTAGTGATAAGGTCTAGTACCTATTATGACGCTCACGTGCCCTGGTCCTATGAAGGCGTCTATTCTTACTTTTCCTATTTCCCTTATTTCCGGAGAGTTGAGTATGTGCTGTATGGCAGCAGGAGTTATCACATGGTTGGAAACTACGGAAAGGTTTCTAATACCCATAGCCTTTGCCTTCCGAATAAGTACGGCGGTTTGTGGTGTTGTGGTCTCAAAACCTATGGCAAAGAATATAACTTCTTTTTGGGGATTTTCCTCTGCTATCTTAAGAACATCAAGACACGAGTAGACCATTCTTACATCGCATCCTTCTGACCTAAGGTTTAGTAAACTTTTTCTGTTAGAGCCAGGAACTCTCAGTAAGTCGCCATAGGTACACAGCACAGTGTTTGGAATTTTTGCCAGCTCAATAGCGAGGTCTATTCTTTGCATGGGCATGACGCACACGGGACATCCAGGACCGTGAATGAACCTAACATATCCCTTTAAAAGCTCGTCTATGCCGTACTTCATGATGGAATGGGTATGTCCTCCGCAAAACTCCATTATGTAAACTTCCCTTCCAAGCTTTTCTATGTCCTCCTTTATCCTTCTTTCAAGAACCTTAACCTTAGCTTCGTCTTTGAACGCACTCCTTATGTTAATCTGCACCGTACTCATAGCTTTCCTCCATGCTAAGTATCTCTTCAAACAGTTCAAGGCTTTTGAGCGCAGATTCCTTATCAAGCTTCTGTATGGCAAAACCCACATGTATTAAAACCCAATCGTTTTCTTTGACAGGTTCTTGCATGAGCTCAAGGGATACAACCCTCTTAACACCCATCGTGTCAACTAAGGCTGTCCCATCATCTCTTACCTCAACCACCTTTGACGGTATAGAAAGGCACATGCTACACCTCCTTAAACGAACGCTTATTCGTAATATAATGCTTTCCTCTTTCTTTGACAAGTTAAAATTTGACGAGCATCTTTATACTTTATGAGGGAAAAGTGGAAGGCTATTGGCAGCTTGTTGGAGAGTGAATTTGACCTGGTTGTGCAGGGAAGCTACGAAGGATGGGGAGCAGGATACGACCCTAAGTTTCTGCCTCTTCTAGAGATGTGGGCAAGGGGCGAAATAGATGAGGTACCACCCCATGTAAAAAAACCAGAAGGTGTTGTCTTTAGCATAACAGACTTTGTCAGAAAGAGCGAAGATTATACTATCAACACCATAAGGCACGAGATAAGCTACCTTCTGAATGCAGAACTGTCCCTTTGGCGGCTGGGTCAGAGAGAATTTTTCAGGTTTGGCTATCAACCGACGGCTTTCTTAGTGCTCTATTCAGTGCTTGAATCTGTTAAAACAGATGAGCGTATTCTAAAAGAGCATCCTGAAAGCATTCATGTGCTAAGGCGTAGATACCAAGAAATACTTTCTGAACTTAAAGGCTTCTATCCCTACCACGAGTTTGCCTTGGGCTTTTTGAAGCTTTGGCTTTCCAAGCACGAAGAGATAGATCAAACCGTCCGCAAGCAGGTTATTTCTCTCGAGGATTTTCTGAAGGAGTACATCACCGTGAATAGTGTGCAAGCTTATTCCATGCTCATGGAAATGGCTTTTGGTAAATATAGGGTCCTTATAGAGGAATCCGCGGAACTCAACTACATAGACATGCTTATTGACGAAGCAAACGGTAAAAAGAAAGAGGGGCACAAAGGCAGGATAATGACAGATATCCTCAAAAAGCTACCCGAAGAATACCAAAAACTTATAAGCAGTTTCCCAACTGCCAAAGATATACCACAGGACATAAGGAAAGACATACTCAAAAAACTAAGAAGCTTTCCCGAATGGATGAGGGATTACATAAAACAGATGTCTTATATAAGCCTTCTTGAAAAGGACTTAGAATTTCTGGGGCATTTCTTACCTAAAACCCTTCAAACGGAAGTAGAGCACAGAGGCTTTGTTTCTTTTATCTTAAAGGGCTGGGAAGACAGTCCCTCTCAAGGACCAGGCTTTAGCAAAAAAGATACACAAGAATCCGAAAAGGATAAAAAGTACAGGAAAGAATACGGACTTAACCAAGAAGAGTTCAAAAAGTACCAAAACATTATGAGGAGTATAACACCTTTTGTGGAGTCCATGAAGAGAAAGTTCAGTATGCTTATACCACAGACAGAAGAAGGATGGTATTGGGGATATCTTCATGGAAGGCGCGTAGACTACAGGAAGATACACACAGAGATACCCACAGGGCGAGGGCGCATATACCAACGAAGAATCATTCCTGAGAAAAAACAGCTTGCCTTTAAACTCCTTTTAGACATCTCTTCTTCCATGAAAAAAGAAGACAAGATAGAAAGCGCGATAAGATCTCTTCTGCTTTTTAGCGAAACGCTCCACGATATGAACATGCCTTTTTCCATAATAGCTTTTAATGATAGAGTGCTTAGTATAAAGTCCTTTGAAGAAGACTACAAAACATCGCGCGCTAAGATCATAGAGCTCAAAAACATGTTAGGTGGTGGCACAAACATAGAGAAGGCTTTGCTTGTCTCTTCTGAAGATTTAGAGGTCTTCTGCAAAAAACATAGAATGAAAGGAGTGATGATCGTTTTCTCTGATGGTGAGCCTACAAAGGGATTAAAGGGTAATGCACTAAAAGACCTGATAAGACAGATAAAAGGCAGATTTCCACTGGTAGGTGTAGGAGTTGGTGAATTGAGAAACTTCGTAGAAGAGTATTTTGAAAAGACGGGTATAAGGGTAAGGGAAGTTTCCATGCTACCTTCAGCCTTTCTTTTTGTGATGGAAAACCAGTTCAGGAGGCTTCTGTCTGCATCTTAGTTGTTGGATATTCACAGTATTCCCTTATGGGACATATATGACACAGAGGTTTTACGGGTTTGCAAATTGTTTGACCAAAGGCTACAAGAAGCTTGTTAAACTCTATCCAGTACTTTTCTGGAAGTATCTTTGTAAGCTGGTGTTCTGTCTCTTCTGGTTTTCTAGCCTTCACAAGACACCACCTGTTGGTGATCCTGTGCACATGGGTGTCCACGCATATGGCAGGTATACCGTAGCCTTCTGCAAGAACAAGGTTTGCCACCTTTCTGCCTACACCTTTTAGCCTAAGGAGTTCCTCCAGCTTATCTGGAACCCTTGAGTTATACTTTTCCTTCAGCTCCTTGGCTATTTCTTTTAGGAAAAGCGCCTTGTTTTTGTAAAACCCCACAGGATAAAGAAGTTTAGAAAGCTCATCCTTATCTATCAGGTACAGGTCTTCTACACTTTTTACTTTTTCAAACAGTTTTTTGCAAACAACTGCCGTTATCTCATCTTTTGTCCTTGTTGATACCAGAGCACAAACAAGCACCCTAAAGGGATCTCCCGTTTTTTGAGCTATAAGGCTCACCACTGGTGCGTTCCATCGCGGAAACTCTTTTTTGAGGATGCTTATTACCTTTTGCAGATCTTCTTCTCTCATAGCGATGGGAATTAATTATACTTCTAAAGTATATACGCTGAGTGAGAAATCAAGCACATAGCTGAACTTTGATATTTCTGTAGAAGCTGTAGCCTACTGCATAAGCATACAAGTAAGTAAGCAAGGTGATACCCTTTCTCCATCCGCTCACAA
>Ga0081473_142476_pt1 | contig 33537 bp, 34 predicted proteins | sample CisSprmetagenome_FD_70977 | JGI IMG/M metagenome (GOLD analysis project Ga0081473, IMG submission 70977) | Hypoxic/sulfidic aquatic microbial communities from Cistern Spring, Yellowstone National Park, USA v2 (version 2) | ecosystem: Environmental > Aquatic > Thermal springs > Hot (42-90C) >...
TGGCGCATGATTTAAATTGTCCATAGGCTTCGATAATAACTTCTTCGGTAACGCTTGCTTTATGCCTTCCAGCTTTCTTCAAGACTGACAAACTTTCATTCTTCTTGTATAAAGAATATATTTGGTTCACTCTCTTTACAGAAATTCCCTGAACAGCAGCTATTTCTTCATTCTTTAACTTGCCTTCAATCTTTTGCTTAACTATCCACTTTATCTAGTCATCTGTAAGCACGCTATGTTTATACTTCTTTAACATATTTATCCAAAATTTGCTCAAACGTACTGCTAGCTTATAAGGGTGAAATAATTGTTTGATAAGAGAGGATGTTGTTTATAGCAATAACGTTAAAAAGCCATCTTGCACTAAAAAAGAACGGCTAGGGTTGCTGTTTATTTTATCAGACATTTTGTTTCGCAAAGCGTTAATTTAATACGTCCTCACAGACAGAGTCTTTGGTAAAAAGATGAAACTCGTGCGCCATCAGAAAATTAATCGCGCTTAAGATTTCAGATAGAAAAGCACGAGGGGTTTGTAATCTGCTTTCTATTCTTAACTATATCGTTTAAGGCTTCTATCTTTTCCCATTCAATATTGACTGCGATATAGCCTACCGCTTTCTTTTCCTTGATGAATACGTTGACTACCCTGTTTGTTTTAAAGCTCCCAATCGTGGCTTTTTCCTCCCATCCTTTTATTATGCCTGCAGACTCGATATGAAGATCAAACACATCCGACCATACGGTTGAGAAGAAATCATAAGTTTCAGAATTGCCTAGCATGTTTCTTGCAGCAAGAATCCCCGTGTACTGGGCGTTGTTCCAGTGCTCTATCCTAGTCTTTTCTCCAAGGTAACTGTTATATAACAAAGCGACGTCCCCCGCAGCATAAACGTCCTTCATGCTTGTCATCATATGTTCATCCACTTCTATACCATCATTAACCTTTATTCCTGAATTCAAAGCAAGCTCTACAGATGGCTTAATTCCTATTGCTACAAGAACAGCTTCTGTCTTGAGCTCTTTTCCGTTTTTTAACTTTACCTCTTCAACATGTTTTGAACCCTCAATGCTCTCTACGCTTGTCCCAGTAATCACCTCAACCCCCTTTGATCTCATGTACTCTTCTAGATAAGAAGAAAAATCTTCATCTGCAAACCTGCTCAGTAGCCTTGGTGCTGCTTCTACAACGGTAACTTCCTTATTAATCTGTTTCAAAGAGGCTGCAACTTCAACGCCTATGAAACCTCCTCCTATTATTACGAAACTTTTTGCTTCGCTGTTTCTTATTACCCAGGCATCTCTGAGAGTCCTGAGATAGAAAACGCCTCTTTTGTTCTCCCCAGGTACACCAGCCTTTTTTGGTTTTCCGCCTGTAGCTATCAGCGCCTTCTTAAAACCTATCCTGAGCCCTGAAGAAGTAAATATTTCGTTGTTTTCTATCTTTTCAGCTGCCTCGTTAAGAAGCACTGTTATTCCGTTGCTGCTGTAAAAATCAGGTTTTTCAAAGAAAGGAGCGTTCTTTTCTCCCCTCAAGAACTCTTTGCTCAAAGGCGGTTTATCGTAGGGCAGATCTGGTTCTTCTGATATAAGTATGATTCTTCCTTTTCCTGCTAACTCTTTTAAAGCAAAGTATCCCGATACTCCACCGCCTATTACTGCGTAATCATAATTCATAACCAAGTTGATTCATTTTAATTTGCTGACATACAATTAAACTGTTTCTCTTATTTTTTAAAACGCTTAAACTATCGATAAGCCCTTTTTCTGGTTATATTTTTGAAAAGAGTTTTTTAAACCATAAGTACAGAAATAAAAATTTCCTGAAAAGAAATAATAACATCGTTATAAAAAACAGTTCATGGTAAACGATAGAATTCTGGGCCCAATTTTGCTTAACAACCCAGTAAGAAGGTTGATAGAACCGAAGGAGAAAGTGATTAAAAGGATAAAGCCGTACATTAAAACTGGAATGAAAGTTCTGGACCTGGGTTCAGGACCGGGTTATTATACGGCTGAGCTGCTCAAGCTAGTTGGTCATCAAGGGCAGGTAGTGGCTATTGACCCAAGCGAAAGCTCCATAAGAGAGCTTAAAAAGCTTAACAGCGACAACCTGATTGCTGTCAAAGGATCGGCCACAAGTATACAGTTTGAAGACGAATACTTTGATTTTGTATTTTCCAATTTAGCCCTGTGTTGCATAGCGGATTATAAGAGTGCGCTTAACGAAATCGTAAGAGTCCTGAAGAACAATTCTTATGCATACGTGAGCATTACCAGACAGTTTTTCAACGCTAAACCCGGAATCAGTGATGAAGAATGGGATCAAATGCTTGAAAGGTTTAAAGTTGTAAAAAGCTCTTCGGGCTTAATACAGAAATGGACAATAGTTCAAAAAGCTATCCCTTACTCTTTTTAACTGATTTTAAGCTTTGTTTTAAAAGCTGTACTACTCAACACAACAGCTCATCATTGAAATGTCTCTCCTGAAAGACTGTGCTGCCAACTTTATCGATTCAGAAATTGTGGGAAACACATGAACAGTATCTATGATGTCTTCAACCGTTAATCCAAGCTTTACCGCATATACGCCTTCGATTATTATTTCTGAAGCGTATGGAGAAACTACGTGAACTCCTCTTATTCTTTTGCCTTTATTAACCACCATCTTTATGATCCCGCTTTCTTTTCTTATTATCCTTGCTTTTGCAACAGTTGAAACAGGTAAAATTTTATAAGTGCATTCTTTGCATTCGCTTTCTTTAAGCCCAACCGATGCAACCTGTGGTTCAGTAAAAATGACAAAAGGCACTGTTTTAAGGTCTATGCTTTTTTCCGCATGTTCGTACATGTTCTCTACAGCTGTAGCCCCTTCTTTTGCAGCAACAGTTTCAAGCTTCAACCTTTGATCAACTACATCTCCCGCTGCGTAAATCCTCGGGTTAGATGTCATAAGCTTATTGTTAACCTTTATTCCATTTTCAGAATACTCAACTCCAGCGTTTTCTAGTGCCAGCTTTTCAATGTTAGGGGTTCTCCCTGTTGCAACAAGCAGGATATCATGATCAACTTTTTTCTCCAAACCCTCTGATTTTATGTACAAGGCATTTTTTTCAACTCTATCTACTAAAGCTCTAGTATAAAATTTCATTCCTTCTGCCTTTAACGCATTTAGTAACGTTTCTGAAACTTCAGGCTCTGAACCATACAGTATGCTAGGCATCGCTTCTATAACTGTTACTTCTGAACCAAGCCTCAGGAACGCTTGCCCGAGTTCAAGACCTACGGCTCCAGCCCCCAGTACAGTTATTTTTGAAGGTAAATCTTCCAGGTTCCATATATCGTTGCTTGTTAAAAAACCTAAGTTTTCAAGCCCCTTTATTAGGGGGACGCTTGGTCTAGAGCCTGTTGCAATCAGAAAATTATATGCTGAAATTTTCTTGACATTATCCCCGTTTTTTACAACAACAGTTTTATCGTTTATAAAAGAAGCGTAACCGCTGTAGTATTCCACGTTCTCGTACTTTGAAAGCACGTCTTCGTACTTGGCTTTTCTTTCGCCTTTAACCAGCTCCCTCAGTGAATCAATCAGCAGTTTAAAGTTTAAAGTTCCCATAGAAGAGATTCCAGGAAAAATTGGGTTTCTTGCATTTTTAAAAGCAGAAGCACTTTCTATCAAGTATTTAGAAGGAACACATCCGACGTTAACGCATGTGCCTCCAATAGGGCCATACCCTATCATGGCTATCTTTGCCTGATAAGAAGTGATTTCTGAAGCTCTTATTGCCGCAGAAAAAGCTGCTGCGCCGTTGCCTATTATTGCCAGATCGTATTCTTTCAGAGAACTTCCCTCAATTGAGCCCTGTACTTTGATTTGCCCGAAAAAATAGGTAACTTAACTAGATCTTCAGGATTAACAATGGCATCATCAAGCAGAACTTCTGCGATTCCATCTTTTAGGGAAACTTGAGCATTCTTAACGCCTTTAACGCTCAGAAGCCCTTTCTTAACAGTTACAGCACAATCATTACAAGTCATTCCAAATACCCTTATTGTTACTTTTTTATACATGGTTTTTATAAAATAAACTAAATTTATAAGCGAGGTAATTTAAATTATTAAACCAGCTTTAAATAATTAAAGCGAATACAGTGAAACGTGTCAAAAAAAGCATGCATGATTGTCTACGGCGATAAAGAGATATGTATCTACCCTGCACAAAAGATAATGAAAGTTCTGGGTAAGGAATACACGCTTCTCATAATAGGCTTGCTGGGCAACAAAGAAAAATCTGGTTTCAACGAAATTGCAAGAAACGTAGGAAATCCGAGGCCCAATCTGCTTTCAAAAAGACTTAGGGAGCTAGAAGAAGCTGGGCTTGTTTCGAGAAAAGTAATCCCCGGTATTCCCGTGAAGACGGAATATTCGCTTACTGAAAAAGGTAAGAAATTAAGAGATCTTTTGATTCCAGTTTTTGAATGGATCGAAAGCGTTCAGAACATGCAAGATTTAAAACATAAAAAAGCTTAAAGTTTTTAAAATTAATTTTTTGACATCAGCTGTCGTTATCGCAATCATAATTCCGCAATAATTTGCATATAATTTGCATATTATTTTGAAAAACGTTATTATAACATCGTTATAATATCTGATATGACAAAATGAAAACCTCAACAGTTGCTCTAACAGTGATTGCGGTGATCTTCATAATAACTACTGGAGCTTACGCTTATATGTACTACTCTTCGATGTCAGCCTATTCAGCAGAAATTTCTGCAAAAAATTCTGAAATAAGCACCTTAACAAGCCAGGTTTTGTCTGACAACAGCAAAATAAGCTCTCTTTCAAGCGAGCTTGCAGGTTATATGCAACAGGGAGCCCTTGCAACCGCGATGTCTCACTGGAACAATATAGCTATCGAGAATACCAGCCTTATAATGCAGAATTATGCTCCAAATGCTGCATTAAAGTGGGTAGGAGGCCCGCTCAGCGGGACATATTCAGGGACATCTCAGATAAGCTCTGTATGGAACAAGTTCACAAACCTTTATGAAACAGTTTACTGGTATACAATAGTGCCGCCTCAGGTTATGCAGGTAAACTCATCGTACTATATGGTTTCAGCACCCGTTCAGTTTTTCGTAGCGCCCACAAGCAACCCCGAAAACATATTCGTTCTTAACGTTACCGAGACCCTGGGACTCACAGCCAACACAAGCGCTCCAACCGGATTCCTGATACAGAATGAAGTATGGAAAGTAAAGCCACTGCCTTTGACAGATGTAATAGCTGGATACCCTGGGCAGGACGTTCTCATAAATGACGAACTTCTTGCTAATGCATACGCGCACTGGAACAATATAGCTATAGAAAACACTAGCCTTATAATGCAGGAGTACGCTCCTAACGCACAGCTTGTGTGGCTGGGTGGACCGCTTAACGGAACCTACAACGGAGTAACAGCTATAAACGCAACCTGGACAAAGTTCGTTAACTTCTATGAGTATGTTGTATGGTACGCTGAAGAACCTCCTACATTAAGCGTATCTGGAACGTCTGCAACGGTGAGTGCACAGCTTCAGTTTATAGTATTCCCGTTCCCAACTTCGTCAAACCCAACGCCACACGCAATACTGCTGAACGTCAACGACACGCTGACTTACAAGTTCAGCTCTGGAAGCTGGATGCTTGTACATGAGACCTGGAAAGTTGCACCTGCACCCATAAGCTCAGCAGCCCCGGGATACAGCACTCCGGTGTACTCTTAGAATGGACATTAAAGGTATTTTTTGAATTTTATTTTTTATATTAACTGCCTTAAAAAAAGTAAAATTAATATAAATTTGATGAACCATAAAAGTGAGGATTGGAGTTTGAGTCTACCACCCATATGTTCTGGTGGATATTTATTGGCTCAAAAGGAGGCGCCATGAGGGTGAAGATAGTTATAAGCCTTAAAGATTTTCCGCAGAATGCGCACCAACTTGCACAGAACCTCGGGGTTAACTATAGAACTGTAATGCATCACCTTAGCATATTAGAAGAAAATGGTATAGTAAAGTCTGAAGGCCCAAAATATGGAAAGGTTTACTTTTTGACCGACCTTTTTACGAAAAACTTTGAACTTTTCGAGAAAATAATTAAAAAGGGGAGGAGGACATGATAGGAATATACTGGTCTATAGATATAGTGCTTTCGCTAATGAGCACTTTTATAGCGGCAGTCGTTTTCGTTTTTTATGCTGGAACAGCGATAAAGCAGAGGTCAAAGTTCACCATGGCATTATTTGCTTTCTCCTTTGCGTTTCTGCTTCAGAGCGCTGTTTCAACTCTTATTTTTTACTATTTTGCACATTTTTACAACGCTTCTGTAGCTATACCGCTTATGCTTTTAATGATTTTTGAGTTGGCTGGGCTTGCTTCTCTTCTTTACGTGGTTCAATCATGATGTTTTTGCTTCATTTCTGGTATTGTATATCTGTTCCAGAAAAGTTTGTATAGCTTTAGACGATCAGGTATGTCCCTTAAACCAGGTATCCATGGAAGCAGGAGAATTATCAACGTAAATGCGCCAAGGATTAGTTCATTGTAAAGCGAGTGCCACCATGGTATTGTGTCGCCCCACGCTTCGAGCAAATCATAGGGTAGCATCCAGTACGCCCCAATCTGCCATGGCTCAACGTTGAACTTAAGCATGCCGAAGTATTTTTCGTTAAGCCTATACTGTATACCCTCAACGTTATGAATTAGACCCATGTCTGACAAGAGCCTTATAGTGTAAGTCTGATCAAGACTGCTGTGATCGTACGTTTCCATATAGAGTGCGCCGTCATATAGCCCGGATTTTGCCATTAACGTAAGCTGTGATACAGCAACCTCCACAGGGTTGCTGGATTTTAAACCCAGCTGAATCGAACCTCCGTTTGTAAAAAATGAATACGCACTGTTAAGCTGGTTAATCCTTTGAGTGCTGTTCTCGGAGAAGTATTCCTGCAGATAGTTCCTGCCACCAGTAGAGTTCAATAACATGTTATATGGCCCTATAACGTAAACCTGGCTTGTGTTGACATATGATATCTGATCACTGCTGTCCGTATAAGGGTTTACATCACCTAAGGGAGAGAACTTGGAATACGTTGCTGTTCTAGACGTATTGTTCAGTTCCTGCAGAAGCGTTGCCGCAAACGTGTCTGGATAGTGCTGGGCAGCCCATTGTGCATTTAAAGCCGGTATGAAAGGATAAGCCCAGTAAGGCCCAAGAACAAAACCCGCCGCTATCGCAACAACAACAATGGCCGAAGCTCTCATAAACATCTTTCTGTGATCGGCTTTTACTATGCTGAACTTTATGCTCTTTATGTGAGGAGTTGTGAGGCCCCGCCTCCACGCAAGAACAAAGTGAACGCTAACGAGCAAAAGAAGAATTGCCGGTATTATCATCACGTGCCAGCCCAGTACGGCTCCAAAATTTTCAGGATTTATTATCCAGCCAAGCAGTAAAGAATTCCAGAAACCAGCTCCACTCTTGTCGTTGTACTGTGCAACTATGTTATTGTTGAGCACTACACCAAAAACATATGTTAGCATTGCTAGAATAAAAAGTAGGACTCCTATAACCTATGAATCCTTTCTTTTCTTGTATGCGGATGTTGAAAAGTTTACAAAAAGATGCAAAATGAGAAGCGTCATCAGTATTTCAGCAGTCGAGAAATGTATCTGGCTTACTATGATGCCAGCTTCAGTGTAGTTCCACCAGTAAGGGCCGAAAATCAGCATTATACCTCCTGTTATACCCAAGAATACTCCAAGCACTATTATGTAAAATCCGAGCTGAAACCAGAAGCTGTTTCCATAAGAAGGAACATTTTCTATGTACAGCTTCTTTATAAGATCGCTGAGCTCGCTGAAAAGGTCCCTTAATCTGGAACCTCTTTCATCAGAAAAACATTATTTTAAAAATAAATTAAAGCTGATAAAAGAATTGCTAAGAAATTTTAATCATAGAAAAAATTACGCGAAATTTTACACAACTTAACCTTTTAACTGATTGCTATTCCTGAGCGCTACCAGAAAATAAAGCCGTTTACGAAGCTTTAAAAAAGTTGCACTTGCTTGGTCGCCTTTGAAAACCTGAAGAAATAGCAGGTGTAATAGTTTTCCTGCTTCCGATGACGCTTCATTCATGACAGGTTCAGAAGTGGTTGTTGATGGAGGCTATACTGCTTAATAGATTTAAATTTAACAATTTTTTTACTTAATAAGTAAACTAGCCCGCCCTAAGAACTTGTTACCAACGTTAGATCCCAAGATGCTGTTCATGGCCATAACGTTAAAAAGTCATCCTGCACTAAAAAGTTTTGATCTACTGTTACGGACGAGGTCTCTGGTAAAAACATGAACAGCTACAAACTCATTTTTCTATAACACATTCCACGCCTGGAATGACGAAGCTTTCAGTCCACATAACTTTCAGTGAAAACCAAAGAGAACTTTTGTTGATCCACTTGTAGGCTAGCCTGGGTGTTAGAAAAATTTGCATTATTAAATGTATCGATTTTCGTAATAGCATGCATAATACTTAGCGTAATATGTTTTTATTTATTTAATATATAACGGTAATGATCAAAATTTTTACATAAAAAGCTTAAAAAGCCGAAAAAAAATCTAATAAAATTTTAATTTTTAAAAGTAAATATTAAAATTTATGGTATTACATGAAAAGGTAGTCTCTCTTATAAAAGAAAAGAGCTTTGGTCATATTGCTTTTATAGACAATGATGGGTTTCCCCACGTTACTCCCGTGTGGGTCGACACAGATGGCGAACATGTTATAGTAAACACCGCTGTGGGGAGGAAGAAACAGAGGCTCGCGGAGGAGGGAAAGCCGGTTTCAATCGAGATTTCAAATCCTTCAAACCCTTACATGTATGCCCTGATAAAAGGAAAAGTAATGAAGCAAACTTTTGAAGGCGCTGAAGAGCACATAAACCAGATGGCAAAAAAATATACTGGCGCTGAAAAGTATACAAAAAGTTCTGAAGACGAAAAAAGGGTTTTGATATACATAAAACCGGTTAAAGTCATAACAAATTTCTGAAATGAAAGCCAGCTCACTTGCAGGCCTGATAAGGGTCTGGACGCTTCCGATGACGGTTTCCCTTATTTTGCTGGGGGCTTCTTACGCATCATTCTTGGGCCTTAAGATAAACTTTGCGACTCTCCTGCTGGCGCTTTTTGGATCATTGTTGCTCCATGCGGGGGCAAACGTGCTCAACGACGTCAACGATGTGGTTAAAGGTATAGATTCTCCTAGAAGCCCTACGGCAGCCTACAGGGAACATCCAGTGCTGCACGGTGAAATAGGAAATCGCTCAGCCCTTATGCTTTCTTACTTACTCGTAGCATCTGGGCTTCTAACAGGAGCTGTTATTACGTTTTTAACAGGACCAGCCGTCTTTTTGCTGGAGCTTGCAGGAGCACTTGCGCTATTTTCTTATAACGGACCCATTCTTGATCTAAAAGCTAAGGGTTTTGGTGAATTTCTCGTTTCTACAGTATGGGGACCGCTCTTTGTAATGGGAGGGTTTTCTGCATCAGCGACAGGCAGGTTAAGCTTTTACTCGTTTCTTATATCCATACCATCAGCTCTTATAATGATGGCGGTCATATATTCAAACAATTACAGGGATATAGAAACTGATATCGCCGCAGGCGTCAGATCTTTTGCTTACAGAACCCATTCACTATCAAATTTTATATATACCGCGTGCATTTTCGGGGCTTACGCGCTGCAGCTTCTTTACATTATCTTTGGCATTTTTCCTTTATCAACGCTCGTGAGCTTCTTTACAATTCCTTACGCAGCGTCTCTTCCAAAAAAGTTCAGCAAAAAATTGATTGACATAGATGCAAAGACAGGGTTACTGTTTACAGCTTATAACTTTCTTATAGTAGCAGGCTTAATTATTTAATCGTTTAGAAAATGCGGCATAACTTTTGATGCTATGGTTCTTATGACGTTCATCCTCATCTGATGGTCTATACCCGGGAAGCTGAGCTTTATCATAAGCTCTGTAGCCCCCAGTTCCCTTTCGTACTTTTCTATTTCTTTTATTGCAAAATCTGGCTTGCCTACGATCATCCTGCTCAGAACCTGGTCCTTTATCTCATCATAGGAAACCTTATGCGGATCTATCTCATTACCATCAGAGTCCTGCAGGTGTCCCCAAGCATAGTAATCTTCTTTGTATGATTCCAGCATTAAATGCTTAGCCTTTTCAATCTCTTCATCTTTTTCAGATATGAAGACTTCTCTTCTTAGCGGAAAGTCTCTGACTGACTTCCCTGCTTTCTTTAGCTCCTCTATATAAGCCTGCATCCTCTTTTTAAGCACGTTTATATCTGTTACAGGATCCATTATCCATGCATCACCACGGCGCGCGGCCTTTCTTACAGCTTCCTCGCTTTTTGCAGCTATCCATACAGGTGGTCTGGGGCTCTGTACAGGCCTGGGGTAAACCCTGAGCTTAAAACCGTCAACCTGTACGGCCTCCCCTTCAAGCAAAGCTTTTACATTCTTTAGCTTCTCTTCGTAGACCTTTGCCCTCTGCTTAATATCAACCCCGAATGCAACAAATTCTTCGGGCCTGTATCCCAGCCCAACCCCGAGAATTGCCCTTCCCCCGCTTATAACGTCAAGCACAGCAGTCTGTTCAGCTATTTCGAAAGGATTATGAAGCGCGAGGACTATTATGTTTGTCCCGAGTTTAACCCTTTTTGTAATTGATGCTGCTGCTGAAAGAGCTAAAAATGGCGCTGGACTCCACCCATCTTCCGAAAAGTGATGTTCTCCCACATATACTGCGGAAAATCCCAGCTTTTCAGCTTCCTTTACCTCTTTCAGATAATCTCGGTACTCCCTCTCCCAAGAACCCTTTGATTGGAGGGTATAGTGCAGCGAGAACTTCACTTTAGCTCTACGCCCTTGGTTTCAGGTATAGTAAGTATTGAAACAGCAGCTATTATGAAAAGCACTGAGAAGAACCCTATAACGCCTGATATTTTAAAGAGAGGTGCTAAGATACCGATTAGCAGGGGCGCTATACCTCCAAAACCCCTGCCAGTGTTGAATATGAAGTTTACAGCAGTGGCTCTCGCGTGTGTTGGGTAGGGCTCAGAGAAGAGGGCACCAAAAGTTGTAAAGTATGAGTTTATAAAGAAGCCCATAAGATAAGACGCTATCATTACCTGAGTCACTGTCCTTGACATTGCAAAGTATATTACAGCAAAAGTTATGCCTATAAAGCCAAGAAATATGGCAACTTTTCTTCCGACTACGTCAGCCAGGAATCCGAAAATTATCATGCCCAACATGGTCATTGCGTCAGTTACTAGAAGTATGTATATGGTTTTTACAAAGTGTATGTGGTACTCTGTAAGAAGAGCTGATGGCAGCCATATCATAACTCCCCAGTATCCGAGCTCAGCCACTATCGCCACTATCAGGAAAACAATTGTAAACTTCAGGTATTCCCTTCTGAAAAGCTCTTTAATCTGAAATTTTTTCCTCTCGCTCTCGGTAGTCCTCTCCTTCCAAATTGGAGATTCAGGAAGCCTAAACCTATAGTAAGCAGCTACAAGCGCAGGAAGTATGCCTATAAGATACATGCTCCTCCAGCCAAATGCCGGCATAAGAACAAGCCCGAGAACCGTTGCAAGCATAACTCCCAGCGTCCACCCAATAGAAACTATCGTTGAACCCATTCCTCTCCATTTTGCCCTGAACGCTTCAGACATAAGCGTCATGCCTATGCCGTATTCTGCTCCTGTACCAACTCCGCTCAGGAACCTAAATAAAGCTATGAAGGCATAGTTTGGAGCTACCGCAGTTAAAGCTGTGAAAACAGAATATATCAGTATTGAGTATGTAAAGGTCCTTACTCTGCCGAACCTGTCTGCTAGTATTCCGAAAACATAACCGCCTGTAACCATTCCAGCAGCCTGTATAAAACCAAGGAGCCCTTCCTCAGCTGATGTAAGGGCAAAAGTAAGTGCTATAGCAGTAAGAGTTAATGAAAGTATGTACGTGTCGAGACCATCCAGCATATATCCAAGAAAAGAAGCTAAGGTAGCCCTAGCTTCATAGTTTTTTGGAACCTCTAACTTTTGCATTTTATAAGTAGATAAGGGCTGGACTAGATAAACTTTTCTTTTGAGAAGCTCAATCTTTGTTACTTTTGTTACTATAAACGAAAAACATGGCCTTTATAATATCTTTTTTAAAAGCCAGATACGTTAAGTGCGTGTCCTTTGCTGTTTTGCAAACAGCTCTAGCAAATCATAAGCCATCTTTTACAGATTAAAAATAAAAAAGGTTATCATGTAAGTACCTAATATGAAAAGAACTGCAGCAGATGCAATCCTGATTAGCTTATCAAATTTTACAGATTTTTTGCCAACTTTTTCAACGATGTACGGATAGTTAATTATCCATATCAGTATACCCGAGAAGAACCCCATGCCCGATTGTAAACCGAACTTATCAAGCATTGCAATGCCAAAAGAGATCCACCACGCTATCTGGTATGGGTTCGTTATACCCATCGTCAACCCCACCAAATAGCCACCCTGAACTCTGATCTTTCTGATTTTTCTTGATCTCAGTACTAAAAACCCTAGAAAAACAGTGTAAGTTCCACCTATAACATAAAACGGCAGTACAAATTTAGAATTAATGAGAGCTCTTATCAATGATACTGCCATAAAGAAGATAATGTCAGCTGTCATAGCTCCGGCTCCGACCGCTATGCCCCTCAGCTTTGATTCTACTGAAACCGCTGCTATCATAGCGTTTACCGGACCTGGTGGAGCCGCCATGCTAAGACCAAGAGCTACCATGCTCGCGTAAAAAAATAAAAAGTCCAAGATCCCCATAACACAAGAAAAATTAAGGCTTTATTTAAACTGATATTGTTAATGTTACAAAGCGGCTTTTGCAAGGTTTTTGAGAACATAGTATATAACAGGAAATACTTGTAGAACGGAGAGCTTTATGCTATAGCTTTGTGTGCAGAATATGGAATGCGAGCTTTTTTAACAAAAAGATACCACTGCAAGGCTTTGAGTAATAGTGAAAGTAATCAAATGCGCTTTTGCCTAATCTAAAAAGCTTATATAAAATGTTCACATGCTTATCCTGAATGACAGATCTGCTGATAAAAGATGGTTATCTTGTTTTTCCTGATCTTACTTTAAGAAGCCACGTTTATTCTGAAGATGGGGTAATAAAAGCGATAGGAAGTTCTGTTCCAACATCTGCAGACAGAGTAATAGATGCTTTTGAAAAATACGTTCTACCAGGAGCCATAGATGAGCACGTACACTGCAGGGATCCTGGATTTACATACAAAGAAGATTTTGAAACCTGCACTAAAAGCGCAGCAGCGGGCGGGATAACGACAGTTCTCGACATGCCGAACAACCTTCCGCCAACTGACGATCCATCAAGGATTAATGAAAAGTCTGAGATGTTCATGAAAAAAGCTTATGTTGACTTTGGACTGTACGGCGTGCTTCACGATTCTAATATCGAAAAATTCGAGTCGATGGTAGATGCAGGAGCAATAGCGTTTAAAATTTACATGGGACCGTCAACTGGCAACATACCTCCTCCAAACGACGGTTCCATTATTGAAGCGCTGAAAAAGGCTGTGAAGAAAAATATTACAGTTGTCTTTCATGCAGAAAATGAAAAGATAGTTGAGTTCTTTACAGAAAAGCTTAAATCAAGCGGAAGGACGGATCCCAAGGCACATATGGAAGCCAGACCAGCTATAGCTGAAGAAGAGGTGATCAGAAGGGTTTCACTCTTCGCAGAAAGGACAGGCGCAAGGATCCTTATAGCGCACGTAAGTTCTGTTGAAGGGTTAAATGCCCTAAAAGAAGCAAAGAACTCCGGCGCAAATGTTTATGGTGAAACTTGCCCTCATTACCTTTTTCTGGATGAGACAGCTTACGATAGATATGGAACGCTAGTAAAGATCAACCCTCCGGTTAGAACTGCTGCTGACAGGGAAGCTTTATGGAAAGGTATAGAGAACGGAATCATAACAAACATCGGGTCAGACCACGCTCCTCATACTCTCGAAGAGAAATCAAAGGGTGTCTGGAACTCAGCTTCAGGAATAATAGGCGTTCAAACAATGTTGCCGCTAATGCTGAACGAAGCTGTAAAGGGCAGAATAACCATGAACAAGATCGTGAGCCTTCTTTCAGAAATGCCAGCAAAGCTTTTCGGCTTTTACGGGAAAAAGGGTATAATCTCTATCAACTCTGACGCTGATTTTGTCATATTTGATCCTTCAAAAGAGTTTACAGTAAAGGAAGAATGGCTTTATTCAAAGAGCAAGAATTCGCCTTTTATTGGATGGAAATTAAGGGGTAAAATAATCCTAACGTTGCTAAGGGGAAAAGAAATATACGATGGGGAGAAAGTTCTGGAAATGAACGGAACGCAAATTAAAAGGCAACTATCATTTAACTTAAATGCGGTTTAATGTGGCTAAAGTCCCCTCCGTGACAGCTTATGTTTAGAAAGAATCAAGAAAACGGAAAGGCTATAGGCTCGATCTTTGAGTAAAGGATCAGATCGCGTTTTTAAACGGAATAAAGGTATCATACTCAGTCCCGCAGAGCTAGAGGCTGAATAAGCTTCAGCGCTATTTCTCGAGAGCTAAAAAAGGATCAAAAACAGGGAAAAGCTCCTGCTGAATATCAACAAGAAGTATATAAGAGCAAAGTAAAGAAATACATAAAGAACAGGATAGCGCATTACGTGATAAGCAATTATCAGTACGTTGTGTTTCAGGATGATGATATTCGTTCATGACAGGTGCTTTATGGCATAAAGGTCCTGGAGACCTTCGGTGAGGAATCCGCGATGCATTGGATAAGGTCAGAACTTAAATCGTGTGAAATCAGCAATAACGGGGCTCTCCTGTGCAACGCAGATAAGACGTCTGATTGTTGAGCCTCTACAAGCAGCATGATGAAGTATAAATTATTCCTCATGTAAAAGCTTGGCGATTAACCGGAAAGCTCTGAGCGAAAGGTCATGGTAATTCACCATAATTAATGTTTGAGTTGTGCTTATTTTCTGAACAGAAACCTTTTTGTTTTTAAACCTCCATGTAACTATATAAAATATGCTTATACGGTTTGAAATAGCTGACTGGATAAATTCCCACAAAGGCCGTTATGACCTGATGCAGAGCGGGCTTACCGGAAGGATAGACCTTTCAAAATATTTTAACGGCTGTGGTTTTGAAGAACCAAAGCAGCTTAAAAAGCTCATAGCGCAGATAAACGGAACTGACGAAGAGCTGGTTTCGCTAACCCACGGTGCAACAGAAAGCGTTGACCTTGTTGCCAAAGCTCTCAGGCTATCAGGCTTAAACGGGTTCGACAGCTTTTTACCTGAATATGAAATGCTTTACAAAGCGCCACTTGCAGAAGGCATGGAAAGGGGAAAAAACGTGCTGTTTTTGAGCGATCCTAACAATCCTACAAGCCTGAGGGCTGAACTTCCAGAAGGTTACAGATATTACGTTATAGATGAAACGTTTCTGCAGTTTGTTGCAGATCTTGATAGGGTTAAGAGGCCCGTGAACTCTTTCAGAATAAATACGTTCACAAAGTTTTACGGAGGTGACGAAGTCAGAGTAGGCTATATAATATCCCCCAGTTCTGAAATAAGAGAAACGATAGAAAGGCTGCAGGGCATAACTTACGAGCCGGTATCAAAACACAACATCTGTATTGCAAAGAAGATACTTGAAGACAATGACAGACTTAAAGAAGAAGCCAGAAGGATTTCAGCTGAAAACTTTGAAACGGTTGAACGTCATATGGGCGAACTCAAGTTTTACATGAACAGAAAGCCTGAGGCCACAACTGTTGCATTCCTTGATTATTCGCACTATTCGTCTATAAGCAGCTTTGAGCTCTGTGAAAGACTTTATAAAAAAGGAATTTCAGCAATTCCTGCAAAAATGTTCGGCTCAGATAGCACCCACATAAGGGTTGCGTATACAAGGGAAAATACAAAAGATGCAATGTCTGAGCTGGTTTCTGCACTGGAAAACCTTCATAAAAGTTTTTGAATCTTCAACCTTTATAAACGTCTGAAAAGCTTATTAAAACATCAATCGATAAGCTTTCTGTGAAGATCCTGGCGTGGAACGTAAACGGCATCAGAAGCGCAATCAACAAAGGCCTTCTTGAGCTCGTAAATTCTAAAGAATACGATGTCATAATGCTGCAGGAAGTAAAAACAGATACTTTGCCTCTGGGCTTTGATGAAACATATGAAGCTTATCTAAACGCTTCAAAAAGAAAAGGCTATTCCGGAACTCTGACTCTGACAAAAATAAGGCCAGTTTCTGTATCTTACGGAATTGGCGAAAGCGCGTTTGATGCTGAAGGAAGGGTGATAGTTACGGAGTTCGAAGAGTTCTTCGTTATAAATGCCTACTTCCCGAATGCGCAGCACGGTCTCACAAGGCTTGACTACAAGCTTGAGTTCAACGCAAAGTTTGAGAATTTTGTGCAGAAGCTCAGAACGAAGAAGCCAGTTGTTATAGGGGGTGACTTTAATGTGGCTCACGAAGAAATCGACATAGCAAGGCCCAAAGACAACGTTAACAACGCTGGGTTTACGGAGCAGGAAAGAAGATGGATGACCCACTTTTTAAGTCTTGGCTACGTAGACACCTTCAGGATGTTTATTAAAGAAGGGGGATATTACAGCTGGTGGTCATACAGGTTTAACGCAAGAGAGAAAAACATTGGCTGGAGGATAGACTATATCATAGTTTCCAATGAACTGAAAAACAGGGTAAAAGAAGCTGGAATACTTAAAGATGTAAAAGGATCAGATCATGCTCCAGTTTATGCCGTTATCCTGTAAGGAAAGCTCTGTAAACTTAAAAACGCTAATAATGCTCAAAATTGCTATTACAGAAAATAAACCCTGTCGTTTTTAAAATAAACTGTTCTTATTCTTTTGCGTCTATTCTATCAAGATAAATACAGTGCCTTTCCCTCAGTTCCTGCGTAGCGTGCCTGTAGACTTTTCCCAGGTCGTTTTTAATCCGCATAAAAACTGAGTTATCTATCCATACGTCAAGCCTTGCCTTTCCTTTTTGCAGAAATTGATCTTCCACGCTGCATACCTCTCTCTCATCAACGTAAAACCTTGCAAGCCTGCCTTTCCATTCAACCCTATAAACATGATAGCTTTCTTTTTCAAATTCTCTAAACCTAGGTTTTGAATCAAGAATCTTAACACCTACCCGGGCCGGAAAAATTCTCGAAATAAAAGAAATGATTGGGAAGGTTATATCTGTATCTTTTAAAAACAGAGGACAGAAGTTCTTTCCTGCCTGAACAAAAAAGCCTTTCAGCGGGTACTTTCCTCGGGCGTTTAGGTAGATGAACCATATCGGCATGGAAAGATCTGTCACCATGTTGTGATTCCAGAAACCAAAACCCGCGCTCCCGAAGTGGTCAAATGAAAGCTTTACCTTGAACTCAGCACTGCCGCTGGACCACTTGAGGTATTCAAAGCTACCATCTGAAATTTCCGCGTCAGAATAGTAGAGCGCTTCAGATGGTCCAACGCACATCTTCAGGTTCCCATCTGTTATTTCTCTCGATGAGAAATTTTCCTTCCTCTATGATTATAGATCACTCTTTGCATCAAAATCATCGTTAACTTCTGGCATCGTTAACAAGATTGCATAAGAAGCTTATAATGTTTTTGAGAGTAAGATTTGCAAACATGAACAACATCATTGATAGTTATTTAATAATCAGATTATCCATTTTGCGTATGCTAAGGGCTTTCTTACTGCAATGCTTGTCCCTGTTGTGCAGGCTATCCAGCAGCCTGAGCACTGATCTACCCTTTTTTTCGCCTCTTCAGGAGGGTTAGAAAGCATCTCCATTATATCCCTTTCAAGGACATTCCCTAGAATTATGTCTGTCCTGGCACCGCAAGCTAGCAGGTTGCCCATTGGGTCGACTGAAAAGTAAAGTTTCATAGCATCGCAGATCTTAGGGGTTTTACCATCAAGATAATCCGGTATCAGCTCTATAAATTGTTTAGGAACAAGAACGCTTATTCCTGAAGCTTTCAGTTCGTTTATCTTAGTTATGAGTTTTCTTATGCTTTCATTTGAAGGGCCAACAGGAGGCATTACCGCTTGGACGTTTATATAATCATAAAGCCCTTTTAGGTCGTCCAGCGCTTTCATTATATCTTCTGCGTTTGAGGGCATGACCACTGAGCTTATTCCTGTCCTTGCTCCGTTTTCTCTAAGAAGAGAAAGCGCTTTCTTAGCCTTGGCATATACTCCTCTTGCGCCTCTTACCCTGTCATGTACTTGTTCAGTGCCGTCTATAGATATTGTTATGTAATCAAAAGAGCCTGCTATTGCCGGCGCTCTTCTTTCATTTATAAGTGTCCCATTCGTGTTAACTCCAGTGATGCAGCCAAGGCTTCTTGAAAGCGATCCAAGTTCTTCCATATCCTTTCTTAGGAATGGTTCGCCACCGCTGAAGTCAAGGGTCGGAACCCCAGTAGCACATATTTTCCTTACCACTTCTTTTGCTTTATCTGTATCAAGCTCTGGCGCATGTCCCTGCCTTATGAAGCAGAAAGAGCACATGAGATTGCATCTGAAAGTGACAAAATAAGAAGCAAAAATTGGTGCGGGGGTTTTCCCAGCTCTAATGTCTATATACCTCTTTATTGTTCTCAGCCAGGCTTTGGGTCCTCCAATTTCTATGCCCATTTTACATAAGATTTTTATTTGAAGATATAAAAATTCTCAGATAAATCTATTGCAGAATTATTACTTCGATTATAGCTGATTTTTTTCTTGCTATTATGTCGTGAAATACATAAGAAAAGAACTTTTCAATACAGCACCTTGTGACCTTTTTTAGCGCCATTTCTCTTTCCTCTCCATAAAGTATCCTTGCTCTTCCCTTGTAGGTTTTGCCCCTGCTCTTTCCAAATATAGTTGACGGCTCGATCAGCACTTCCGGGTTTCTCTTTATCCTCTTAACCTTCCCGCTTTCTGCACCAGTATGAATAAGTATCCTGTTTTCGTCTTTACCTACGAGCACCGTGGTCTTTACAAGCGTGCCGTCTTTTTTGTAAGTATATATGTTTGCATACTTTGTCCTCATGATATCTTCAGGCATCACATAAGTTTTTAAAAATACGCAAATTTATAATTATTCTTTATGTTTTAAGCAGAAAAAGCTTCCATTTTTAAAAAATTAACTGTCCAGTTTTTTCGCCATCCGCCACGCCTGAAGCACAAAAAGTGTTCCTGATACAATTGTTATGATTAAGCTTATCCACGTGAACGGACTAAGAGCGCCTAGTGCAACCTGAAGCATTGACTGCGGCAACGCTATAGGGCTTATCATCTTCAGCGGTATTATTATACCAGGAGTTGCGATTATGCTTGCAACGCTAATTAATGTACCAGCAACTACAGCTATCATTGCAACTGATCTAACGTTCTCAGACAGGCTTTTAGAGCTTTTCCTTGTGAACCTACTTATGTACGGGAAGGCCAGAATCAGAACGCCTATGATCATTATAAAAAGTCCAAGGTCTGTAAATATAGAATAGGTTGGCTGTACAGGAGGAAACGGTGCGGGCATCACTGCAGGATACAATATGCCAAAAACAGAGGCGATCAAGCTCAGAACCACGCTAACCCCAAGAAACACTGACCTCAGGAAAGATCCGGAGCTGAACCTTCCTGTGATAATAGCTGCTATCAACACTATCAGCGAAAGAATAACTAGGTAGAACTGGGCTGGAGTTACCCAGGAAGGCGTTACGTTATTATAAGTTACAGTGAAACCTATGTTACCTGAATAGTTCTGGGGGACTGAATAAGGCAGCTCATTTACAGGTATCTGTAAAGGTATAGGGTACTGCATGGAGGTCTGCACAGCTGTAAGCATGTAAGATGACCCGTTTTCAAAGATTATGTATCCATGACTAGTGCCAATTGTGCCTGCTATATCAGGTGTAGGCCCTAGTATTATGGGCGGTCTTGGTTTCTGGTTGAAATTAAAAGCATCAAGCGGCAGGTTGGCATCAGCTATGTTTTTGTTGATGTACGGAAGGTTCCAGTTCCATTCAACAAACTTTAAAATGCTATAATGGCTGAGGACCTGGTGATCTATATAATCTTCCTTAGCGTATGGAGATATTATAAGGCATGCTGTCCTGAGGCCAAGCCCATAGCTGTTTATCTGAGGTGGTGGCACATGATCATAAAATCCTCCTTCGTCGTCCCATGTTACGAATATAACTGAGCTATTCCACTCTGGGCTATTCATTATAGCGTTTATCACATTAACTGTCCACATCTCAGAATAAGTTATGTTATCAGGAGGATGATCAGAAATACCCTCAGCTATGCCGTAGTCATCCATGAATACATAGGCCGGAAGAGTGTTGTTCTTTAACATCTGATAAAATACAGAGATGTTGTAAACATGGTCCATCATTGCTGGATTTCCTGCAAAATTCTGAATGTTTGCAAGCCAGCCAATTTCGCTAGAAGGAGGAGACACTTCAGTGCTGTAAAGCCCGAAAACGCCCCAGCTTATGTTATACTGTGACAGCTGATAAAAGATGGTTTCATTCAGTGGAAGATACGGAGGCGGGCTTATATCGTTGCTGACTACTGTTGTGCCGCTCCAGAGACCCAGGAAGTTTGGAAGCGATTCTGTCATTACAGCAGTAAAGTAGTTGTCGCACAGCACGTACTCTTCAGCATAATCCCAGTAAAAAGGTATCTGATTATAATCTATGTAAACCATCGACTGGGGGCCTGAATATGCAACAAAACCGTCCATCCTGCCGTAATCCCAGTCCCCGTGATAGTCTACCCATCCTTCGCCAGGGTCCTGCTGAACTGGGCTGTTGGCGTATGTCAGCTTAGTGTAACCAAATACAAACCCGAGGCCTGGATAGTTAGGTACTTCTACTTCCATGTTTAACACGCCATCAGGAATAGACAGCTCTTTAACTATAGGATTGTTCTTTAAAGCGTCGTTGTGACCGTAAGGGTAGGTGCCAAAAATGTTATCAAAGCTCCTGTTCTCTTTAAATATTACTATTACGTGCTTTATAGGGGTCTTTGTCTGGCCTTGCGCATGAACTGAGTAAAGAGAAGCGAGCGGAGAGGAAAGCAGTATAAGAATGACCGCTGCCAAAGGTAAGAACTTTAATGTCTTACTGCTCATTGCAATACTTTAATAATGAGAAAAGAATATAAAAACATTTCTCTGCTGAACCTTAGAAGTAGTTATAAATCAACACGCAAATACATATTTGTTTTAAAAATATTTATTGAGTCGTTTTATTTTAAATTATTTGAAAAGGTAATAGGGATTGCGTGCGATGTTCCTGGGCTGTACTACTATATAATGTACCTTTCTAAATACGATAAAACTGCAGTAGAGTATCACTTAAAGCAGTGACACAGAGCCGACTGGCTTAACTATTTAGAAGAGCATGAGCTTCGCGGCTTATAAGAAAAACAAACAACGTTGAAGACGTGATCAAGATTCTTGGAACGTATCTACAAAAATACGGAACAGAAAAGAAAAAAACGTCTGCACAAACAGAAAGTAATGCCAAAGTAAACTGTACAATATACAGGTTGGAGTTTATAAGTTCAAGTCATGCTTTCGGATAAACATAATAATTGATATTTTGTTTTTCTGACCTTATCACTATCTCAATGGATTATGGTTTGAGGTCTTAAGGGTTACACCCCTTTATGGTGTTACTCTGTCAAACGCCGGCTCAAAAGCTTTAACCCTCATGAGGTTTTCATTCCATGGTTATTGATTTTTCAGTGAATGACACAAAGTGAACCATCCTAACCTTAAGTACAGTTTCTTGTCCATCGATAAGCTTACGTGCGGAATACTTTGCAAAGTCATCCACGGCTTCTCACCTTCGTTCCATAGGGAAAGCTCATCCTTCAATATTACGATTACTGAAGCCACATTTCTGTCGAAGTTATAACAGGGGCATGTGAACTCAAACATGTTAAGCTTACCGTATGTCCTGCAAACAGGACAAACTCCTGTCGCCTTATCAAACCTTATTAACATGTTTGCCAGCCTTTCTCCTAAGGTTGCCCCTCCTATCTCTGATCTTAGCGTTATTCTCTAAGTTGGGCACTAGCAATGTAAATTTTTTGTCAAACAAAAACCTTCTATGAGGGCTATTTAAAGCTCAAAGAAGTGGACTTTCGTCTTTTTAATCCCTAGCAGTTAAAGTTTTGACCGGTTTATCCATCTTTTCGTAAAATAGTATGCCATGACTGATATAACAAGAGATATAATAAACACATACATATATGTTATGTAAACTATTGAAAAATAGAAAGTTATGCTAAGCAGGATCATGCCTGCAAATATAATGAGTTTGCTCTTCATGCTTGTTATCTTTATAGTTGATAATGCGACGAGCAGTAGGCTGAACACATAAAATAGAGTATCTGCAGCATAAGCTATCTCCATTGCGTTGTACGTAAGAGCAACACCTGAATAACCAGATATAAATGCAACAAAGTATGAAATGATCGCAGAAATGATTGCCAAAATAGTACTAAAAACTATAGCTTTATCTGGGGATCTGAACTTTAAATGAACAGAGCTTAAAAAACGAGGCATAAGTCTTTCTCTTGACATCCCGAAAAGCATTCTAGCAGTTGCGTTCAGCGTGGCAAGGTAGGAGCCTAGGACGCTAATTAGAACGCTAACTGCAAAAAGGACCTCTCCCGGATAACCCAAATAGTCTCTTATAAGGGAATATACCGGATTTGGACCGGCACCTTCTGCAAGGTTTACAAAGCTGTTTATGCTTTTAGGAGTTATCCCTATGTCAATAAGTACAGAATATAAAACGAGGATATAAAGGAAGCCCATCATAAGCGTTGCAACCAGAGTTGCCCATGGGACAGACCTTGTTGGATCCTTAGCTTCTTCTGAAATCATGGTACTTACCTCAAAACCCATGAAATATGTTATTCCGAAAATCAGCCCCGCGCTTATGGCTCCAAGTATAGCTGATGGGCTTGATTGAAAAGTTGCCTGCAATGTGAAGGGATAAAGAGAGAGGGCTGAAAAATGACTTGCTATGCTTATAAAAGAAAAAATAAGAAGAGTAACTATCTCTATAGATGTTAATATCACTTCTGCCTTCACACTAGGCCTGATTCCGAGGTATGCTATTACAAACGCAACAATAACTGGTAAAGCGACGAAAAAAATAGGATTAACGTTTAAACCTGTTACGGCATAAACGCTTTCATAACCAAGATAACCAAAAGCTATGGCTTCAGAGCCTATACCAAGTATGCTGTAAAAAATAGTATAAACTATACCGTTTACAAAGCCTGCTGCCTCGCCAAGGTTTCTCCTTACATAATCATAAAAGCTTGCTGCATTAACATACTTTCTTGAAAGAACATATATAGCGTATACTACAGGAAGTATTCCAAGCAACGTTATAAGCATAGCCAGAGGCGCAGCGCCGTAGCTGTATCCTAATATGAGCGCAGCACCAGAAGCTATGCTGTAGGCCGGAGCCTGACCTGCAAGAGAGTTATAAAGAGTTTCCAGAAAGCTTACTGAAGATCTCTTTAATGTTCTGGTTTCAACGCTGTTCTCCTGCATAAAGTAGGTTTATAACAAATGATATAAAAAAACTCGTTTATGTATAAATTTTTATATAAGCATTTTATGTTATAATGTTGGTTAGAGCTACCCAGCCATTTTACACGTGTTTTCTGACAAAAAGATAAAATAATGAGCTGTGTTTATGTTAAATTTAGTTAATAAAACGTTTAATAACATTATAATTATATATTATATATTGAATATTGAGCTAACATCCTCTCCATCTTAAAGGGGAAACTTATTATTATCTTTATAAAATATTTTTAAACCAAATGAGTTATAAAACTTAATGGTTTTTAGTTTTTAAAAGATTTAAAAAGATCAGGCTTGAAAGCTTGGCTTTTTTGGTTTTAAAAAAGGCCAATAACCACAACTATGCCGCCTACGATCATCAGTATTCCGCCCACCATTACCATCAGGATTGAGAAAACTGCACCGCTTGGAGATATAACAAGTACAGAATAGTAAATGGTAATGGGTCTGCTGTAGTTATTCATTACATAAACGCTTTGAGAACTGCTCTCCGTATTGTAAGATTCGAAAACAAAGTTGCCGTTAACCTTCGTCACGTTGAGCTCGTTTCCAATCAACTTTAGCGCAAGTAAAGGCGTATCATTATAAACACCCACGAGCATTTTTCCTGGAGGAATTGAGCCAAGCATTATGCTAGAATTTGGCTCGATAGTATAAGAATTTTTAAAAGGCAATAACTCCCCCAGGTTAAGTGCGCTCTTAAAAGCATATGGAGCGGCAAAGAATAGTGTAGCCCCTATCAAAAGTAATATTATACCTGAAATTAGAACGTTCTTTCTCATACCTCATAATTAAACGCAACGCTATTAAATGTTTGTATTCTTAAAAATCTTCTTTTGCAATTTAAAAAAATAAATATTTATTAATAAACATCATAATAAAAAATAGCATATGAACGATTACGAAAAAGCGTCAAGCGGATCTTTTTACCTGTTTCTTAGCCAGGTTATAGCTTTTATAGGAGATATAGCTGCGCTAATTATCTTTTCTGCTTATATAGAGGCAAACCTTACTCACCTTGGAAATATTTCAAACATAACGTCGATTTATGGTTTTAACACAACAAGCGTTACAGCATATAATGCATCAAATCTAATAGTGCACGTGCCAATAGCGCTGATAAAGGAAATGCTGGGAGCGTTTATCGTTCTCGTTGTATTCGGCACGGCTGTTGGGTTTACTGAGATCCTGCTTATGGTCTATGGCTGGAAAAAACTTTCATCTTTTAACAGCAGCGATTACCACACGCCGTATATTGGATCTATACTTAGCTTTATAGGCTTCATTCTTATCATGCCAGCTGCTCTATTTGTGCTGATTAGTGTAGAGACTTCTTTCGAATCCCTTTATGCATTCCATACTTTACCGCCTCAGTTACTGGCCATGACCCTTACTGCAGCAATCCCCATCTTCTTGGGCATCTTAATGCTGCTAGCCGGTTATATAATGGTGCTTATTGGTTACTGGAGGTTGGGTTCACAGTTTAGATCATCACTTATAAAGGCTGCCATAATATTGTTAATAATATCTATAGTTATCTCATTTTTCAGCGCGCTTTTACTGCTTCTTTCTCAGGTTCTTGAGCTAATTTCTGTTTTACTGCTAACTGTAGGATTGTACTCCGTAAGTAAAAAGGCAAAGCTGATGGAAGGGCAGCCGGTTCAAAGCTCTTGAAAATCTAAAAATGTTTTAAATCTTTTTCAAGAAGCCTCATCACAGATATGTAAACTTCTCTTCCTACTTCTGAACCAAGAGGAGTAGCTGTACCTGCAAAACGGACTTTTTCCGAAAGATGTGATGTCCCAGCAGCAACGGCATCGGTAACAGTGCCGGTTATCCTGAGTCCATAATCCATCAGCGCTCCGCATTTAGCTTCTGTTATAACCTTTACAATTTCTACAAGGTCATTAATAGAAAGCGGTTCGTTTATAAAGACAGCTGTATTTATCGTCCTCCCTGCGTGTTTGCCAGTACCGTTTATCCCAAGGGAAACAAAGTACTTAATGCCGTTAGATTCGAAGAACTCGTAATTCCTGGCCGCTGTTATGAATACAAGCGTCGAGGCATCTAGAGCTTTATGAATCTTTATTTCTGCTATGGGATCAGGGTTGCTGTAATCTTCTGGCACCGTTATGCTCAAGAGTTTTCTTATATTTAAAAAACCAACAGGGTATATTGCCGAGCTAAGTGTACTATAAGCTTTGCCGAGGTCAAACTCATTGTAAGAAATGATCATACGCTTTTTTTTGCAAGATAGCCAGCTGCTGTCTCCATTGGGGCGTACTCAAAGTTCCAAGCAATGCCGTCTTCTTCTTGGAATTCCCTTATTTTTTCAAGAATGTGGTCCGCTAAGATCTTGGCTAACTGTAGCCCTTCATCACTCAGTATTCCATCCTTTATCCCAAAATTGATCAGACCTTCATGTCCTCCTCCAAGTGAAATCGTGTTAAAGTATGTGTTGAGCGACCTGTCGACATAGTAAAAGAATGTAGGGTAAAGATCTTCGTGCTCTAAAATGAACTTTCTCTTTTTGTTCAGAACTGTTCTCGCTTTTTCAAGAAGGAAGTCCTGATGATCCGTAAGCCCATTAACATCGCCTTTATGTAAATAACCCAGCCTGTTAAAGTTGATTGTGATGACGCATATGGAACCTACTCCTGAAACATTTCCAAAAATCGATCCGGTATGAGGCACTTTAGTTAGCTCCTGCAGGTCCACCTGAAAGCGACAACAGAAAGACCTCTGCAACTTTGGGTCTCTGGCTTCAAGGTTTTCAACTTTTTCACGCCATCTTTTGTCCATAAAAGGTTTACTTACGTAATTTTCTAGGTATACTCTGCCAAAGTTATCCATAAGGTCAAGCAACGCGTTAAATACAGGTGAATTCCAGTCAAAATCATCAGTAATGTAGACCGTGATTAGCGGGAAAGTCCATGGTTTGCCTTCAGAATCCCCCCGAGCCATTACTTCAAAGAATGCCATGTTAACCTCATCATATATTTCTTTAGGAATAACACTAAATGTTACAGTACTTAAGCTGTATTTTCTACCAATGAATATTGGCTCTTCTACAAGTGCTGGAGCTGAACCTCCGATAGTAACGGTAACGTTGGTGAAAGGTGAATTGCCACTCCTGAAATCTAAGTTTACGTTATAAACAAAAGACTGGAAAGCATTCTTTATTTCATCGTACGTTAGATCCTTTTTCTGTCTTTCATACCAAACATAAGCAGCTGCAACGGTTGTGAGATCGTTTAATGCAACTGCATCAGAAATTTCCTGACTTACCTTTAGTATGAAATTTGCGCTCTGATCAAGGAACGATTTAAGGTGTTTTGGCGGTTTTGACTTTACGAAAAAACTGTTAAGGGACTGCAATCCGTGTTTCATTATATCTACTGCCGAAAAACCAGCACAGTAAGGGCTCAGCATACTCATTTGATGATGGTACCACCAGCCTTCTTCGTGAAGAAGCCTTTCTTCTTCATTCAATTTAAGATAATATTCCTTTTGAACATATGCAAATATTATGCCTGCCATCGCAGGTAGACCATAAATTAAATTTGCGTTATGCCTGCTCAAATCATCTTTTGCTAAATAATTTTCAACTAATGAAAATATTTTTTCGAAATTGGATATGGTTGTTTCCATGTTGGATGGATTTTCCATCCAACTAATTAAAATTTCTCGTTAAAAATTTTTGGCTTAATCAACAGAGTATATCAAATGCACTTCGTTTCCGCATTCACATACTTGCGCACTTTTTAGCTTAAGTAATGGTCCTTCTGACGTTGTAGTGAATCCTTCACCTTCAAATATACTTCTACCGGCGCCAAAAACGTAAGGCGATACAGTAACTCTAATTTCATCAACAACACGTGAGCTTATTAATGACCAGTTAAGTTTACCCCCACCTTCAACCATAATTTTCCTGTATCCCATTTCCCATAACATTTCTGTCGCGTCTTTCATATTCACTACAGGACCTTCACCAGCTATTACAACCTTTACACCTTTTGCCTTAAGCGTATCTATCAACTTTTTCTGTGCTGCAAGAGTCGTTATAACCACCGTTTTTTCCGGGTTTTCTGTGAAAACCCTCGAATCGAGCGGAGACCGAAGCAATCCGTCAACGATTATTCTGTCAGGGTTGCTTCCTTTTACATATTTCAGCTTAAGTGAAGGGTTATCAACGATTACAGTTCCGGCGCCAACCATAACAGCATCGCTTTCCGCCCTTAAAGTGTGCAACCTTATCAGGTCATACTTGCAGCTCAGGTTTGAATAACCTGTTTTGCTTGCTATCCTACCATCGACCGTCATTGTCGAAAATATTATAATACGAGGTCTCAAACAACGCCGACCCCCACTACAGCTTCAGGTCCTCCCCTCTTGACAATTGACCATGCGACGTCTCTAGATCTTTCAATTGCAAGTATTTTTGAATTCAGTAAAATAAAAGACGCCACGTTTCCTTTGCTAATGGATGTATCTTCAAGCCCAAAAATTTTTAGCGGGTTTAAAGTAGCCATCCTGATAACCTCTAAAGGCCTGTTAAATTTTGGGTCTTGATGCCGCAGCAGTAATGCTGTCGTTTCCATTTCTCTCCAGACATCAGGTTTTATCCATCCAGCATTGTCAGTACCAAGCGCAAGCAAGACGCCCTCATCGAGCATGCTCAATATATCGGGCGTCCCAGCTGAAAACCACAAATTTGACCTCGGACACAGCACTACGCTCACGCCGCTATTTGCAAGCTCTTTTATTTCTTCTCTGTTCAGATGTGTGCCGTGTACTATAGCAGTAGGCCTGAGCAGCTCAAGAGCTTTTTTTAAATCGTTCATTTCATGAAGATTTCTGGTTTCAGATATGTGCACAAGTATTGGCAAACCCCTGTATTTGTTGCCAAACTCTACAAGTTCCTCCTTTGTATATGAAATTACATCTGGCAGACCTAGACCATCAATATGACCGTGAATTTCGCCCTTGCTGTCAGGCCTTCCTAGAACTATATGCTTTATTTCTTTACTTACCCTGGCCTGATCTGGGTCACTTTCTACAAAGTCAGCCAAAGCGACCACCCCTGATCTGCGGCTGAACTTAATGACTTCAATTCTGGCATTCTTAATAGTTTCAGGATTAGTTTGTCTTAAAAGCCTGTGTTTTAAACCATCAGGAGGAGCCACAAGTTCTTCAAGGGTTAACCAGTTTCCAGCTTCGGGGAATGCATAATCCGCTGTATGAACGTGAGAGTTGATAAGGGGAGGCATTGCTATGTAATCTCCTTTTCCACTTCTCCTTTCATAGATGTCAGCTATTCTGCCTGACTCATCAATTTCTATGTTAACGTTCTTTACAAATTCTAGTTCTTTACCTATAAAAGCGCCTTCTAGTTTGAGGGTGGTCATGGCGCTTTTATAACCTTAACGTGTTTTTCCCTGAACTTTCTTATAAATGCAAGCGCTTCAGCTGCAAGTTTCAGGCTTTCCCTTGCGTTTACCGCTACGCCAATCCCTATTTTTACTGATTCAAGTTCAAGATTTTCCAGTTTTTCCAGTGAATCTTCGCCCGCAAAAAGAACAACGTTATCTCCCCCCAAGTACGCTGATACCCCTTCAACTTCTTTAGAAACCATGTTGACCGATTTTATCAGTTCGTTCACCTGCGCCATCGCTTCAACAATGGTCCCCGATTCAAGCCTTCTCAGGTACGAATCTATATCAAAGTGTGCCGCAACGAGCCTGCTTCCATCATCCTCAATGAACGATGTCTGCCAAGCATTAAGGGTTTTTAACCTTCTGAACGCTTCCCTTTCAGCGTTAACAAGCGTTTTCCCTGTTGCACTTGAAGCCCTGAAAGGAACTGGTGATATGCTTTTCATTGTATCGTATATTTTGTTATGAGCCTCTTGATTGATTCCGTTCGCTATTATGAGCATATGATGAAACGTCATCGGAACAAGAAAGCCACCGTGTTCGGATACAGCTTTTTGCAGCTCTGAGTACAATCGGTGCTGAACTGTCTGTACCTTCCATTCTCTGTCAGTCCCTAGCCCAGATATCCATTCTTCATAGTTAAGAAGTTCAATTACAGTTACCTTCATGCTCTGTACCTCCACTTCCTTACCATTTCCCAGTAATTACCGAATTTTGTCTCATCATATTTTATTGTTTCAAGCGGAATAGGTGTACTGCTTTGTATACCATCGAACACTTTTAGCGTTCTGTAAACGGTGTCCCTCTGAGCGGGAATTCTTCCCGCTTCCACAATCAGCCTCCTTATTTCAACTGGTGACATGAACTGACCGTGCGCGGCACCTGCCATTGATGAAATATTTTCATTGATAAGCGTACCTCCAAAGTCGTTTGCCCCAAAGTCAAGTAGCATCTGTGCAAACCTTGGGCCTTCCTTGACCCAGGACACCTGTATGTTCTTTATGTATTTGTTGAGTACCAGCCTCGATGTTGCGTACAGAGCCATAACTTCAGATGCGCTGGGTGGCCCGCCAACAACTTCCGCTAGTTTAGTTCTGTAAGGTATAAAGCTGAGCGGCACAAACTCGGTAAAGCCGTGCGTTTCTTTCTGCAATTCCCTTATCAATACAAGATGCTTAGCCCTCTGTGCATCGCTTTCAATGTGTCCGTACATTATTGTAGCTGTCGAAGGAATTCCTTGTCTGTGAACCTCTCTGATGATGCTGATCCATTCGCTAGAACTAATCCTTCCGGGCGAAATTTTTTTCCTTACAGTGTCATCAAGGATTTCTGCAGACGTGCCCGGAACGCTATCTAGCCCAGCGTCTTTTAGCGTTCCGATGAACTCGCTATAACTCATGCCAGAAAGCTTTGAGCCATACCATATTTCTTCTGGCGAAAAAGCGTGCAGATGAATTTCCGGCACTCTGGACTTTATGGCTTTCAGCACTTTAGGATAAAATTTCCAGTCCATCTTGGGTGGAAGCCCTCCCTGGATACATACTTCTGTAGCGCCTAGATTCCAGGCTTCTTCAGCCATTTTTACTATCTCTTCAACAGGTATAAAATATGCTTCTGGGCTCCTGTAATCTCTGCTGAAGGCGCAGAAGCTGCAGTTAAGTATGCAGACGTTGGTGTAGTTTATGTTTCTGTTTACAACATAGGTTACTATGTCCCCCACAGTTTTTTTTCTCAGATAATTCGCCGCAATGCCAAGGGCAAGCAGATCCTGGTTACGGGACTTTAATAGCAGTTCTATTTCATCAACGTTCAGGTCATGGCCAGCCATGGCCTTTTCAACGACTCTAGCCCTCTCTTCATCAGAGAATAGCCCTAGAATATCAGCAATATAAGCGTCCATTATAAACTCAACCTCCTGATAACGTCAGCAACGCGTTCCTCGATAAATCCCTGTTTATTTATGAATTCCCTGTAAACGGGCAACCTTTTCTTAAGTATATAACCGTGGCTTTCACATTCTTTTTCCAGGTTTTTGATGTCAGGCCAAGGATACGAGGAGTTTACGTAATCAATCGTCAGCGGCGAAATTCCGCCCAAATCATTACCCCCTGCTTTTATCACGCTCCAGCATGGAACCAAGTTTGGAGGAGCCTGAATGTTCATTTCAGGTCCCAGCACAAGCCTTGCCAGAGCTATAGTTTTCTCGACAATTTCAAGCGAAGGTCCTTTCACGTTCTCCATTGGAGTTCCCTTCTCAGGTCTGAAAGGCTGTATTATGACCTCTTGGATATGTCCGTATTTTTCATTGAGCTCCCTGATTGCAAACAGAGAATCTATTATATCCTCCGGTTCTTCGCCTATTCCAAGAAGCAGACCCGTAGTAAACGGTATCCTGAGCTTTCCAGCTACCTCCATCATCTTCAACCTCAGGTAAGGATTTTTACTCGGAGAAAAATGATGCGGCCCCCCTTTTGCAAACAGCTTTAAAGATGTGGATTCTAGCATAAGACCCATGCTGGCAGAAACCTTTTTTAGCTTGACCATTTCGTTTTCTTCAAGCAATCCAATGTTTATGTGAGGGAGAAGGCCATGTTCCAAAGCGATTTCAGCTAGATGCATGACATACTCAGCTGTTGAGCTGAATCCGTTTTTGTTCAAAAAAGATCGAGCTTCGCTGTACCTCTTTTCAGGCCTTTCACCTGCCATTATTAACGCTTCCGTACAGCCTAGTAAAGCACCAGCCCTGATTAGCTCTAATGCTTCTTTCTCTTTTATGTAGCCTCCACCATCCTCAGGCTCCTTTCTGTAACCGCAGTAGGAACACCTGTCACTGCACAAGTTTGATATGGGTAAAAATACTTTTCTTGAGTATGTGATAACTTTCCCTTTTGCAAAATCCCTTATAGCAGCCGCTGCTGAAAGCAAGCTTTGGGCGTCACCCTCAAACAGTTTAAGCGCACTAGCTTTGTCAATGTTTTGATAATTTTTAAGTCCTAATGTCAAGCTAATATGTATATTTTCATTTTTTTCCATGCATGCTTTCTAGAGATGTTTGTTTATAAGCTTTTTACAATACGATAAACATAATTATACAAAAAGGTATAATTATATTTACTTAATAATATAACATTACGCTAAAATGAGACAAATTTACTTTACTTTTTACGTTGCACGCTAAATGTTAACCGTTTTTATCTGAGTTTCTTATCGCAGTTTACAGCAGTTTAAAACCATTTAGCGCATAGCGTTTTAATGTTTATGCGAGCAATAAACAACAACCTGCGATCTAATAGAGGTAAATCACATTATGCATTAATGAATCACTGAACAGATTCATGGAAATACGTTCATTGCATAAAGAGTCTGTAAAGTTATAACTCTAGCTTCTTTGATGAATTCATGCGTAAATGGCACAGCTTCTTTTTTAAACAAGTGCAAACAAACTGTCAGGAAAACATGAAGCTTCAGGGCCCCAATAACGTATTAGAGTACAATTAATACATAATACATTATAAATAAAGAAAATAAAAGGTGATGACACTTTTAGAAAGCCTGTAATCGTTGCCATGTACTGGCACGACATAATGTATTGCGATCATAAACCCGAAGGTGTTAATGAAACAAAATCAAAAAATGGTACAGCCTGGCGTAGCAGTTCGCAACAGCATCTGTTGTAATCAGTGATAAAATTAAGCGAATTTGGAAAATCAGCACATTTGAGTAGCCCGCTTGACTGTTATAGAGCTATTTTTTAAAACAAAAACAACTCATAAAACTGTTAAGCTGATAATTTTATTATAAAATCGGACAAAAGTTTTGATCGGCTGTAAGCAGCAAAGCTTTCAGCTTTTGTAGGCAAAAGTTTAATTTTTTAAAAACTCGCCGGGGGCGGGATTTGAACCCGCACGCGCTTACGCGCACAGACTTAGCAGGCCTGCCCCATACCAGGTTAGGGGACCCCGGCTACAATGATATTTTTACACAATGATTTAAAAGCTTTAGCCATAAATTCTCATTTTATGCTGAACCAGAATGTTTTTCTAAATTTTTATATGAAATTCAAAGCTCTTTTGAAGGTACCGTTAATTTAAGGTTTAATTTTTTGTAACTTTTGTGCTATTTCTAGCAAATTATTACGTAAAACAAAAAACTCAATAACACTTAGCCTTATATCTTAAGTTTAAGCTTCCAATCTGCTTGAACCCATAATTAAAAGTTGCAATATGGAAATTAATTCAAAAGTATTATTTCGTGCTACTCTGACGTTAATAAGCACGAAA